>OHEB01000772.1_pt1 | contig 11601 bp, 8 predicted proteins | sample 1567081 | NCBI WGS metagenome assembly OHEB01 (sample SAMEA3879569, study PRJEB24766) | human gut metagenome | biome: human-associated habitat; feature: feces | place: USA | collected 1985/1987 | reverse complement strand
TGTTTTTGATTTTTTCGACAAATTTTGAGGGGGATTTTTGGGCAAGGCGCATGTTGGGGATTTGCTGTGCATTGGCCACAAGTTGTGGTATCGGATAGGTTGCGGGCCGGGCATGCCCGGCCCCTACGGAGTGGTGGAGAGTGAGGTTGGCGATGTAGATGAGGTGGACGGGGATATTTTCAACATCGGCGGTGAGCTGTTGTGGAAAGCTCTTGCAATTTGTTCCTTATTATAATAGTATAAAGACAACACACTTGAAATGAGGGCTATCCATGATCCTGGCATTCAATATCGGCAACTCCAACATTACCTTTGGCGGGTACACGCCGGACGGCAAGCTGGTCTTTTCCTCGCGGCTGTTTGCAGACACCGCGCTGAGCAGTGATGAGCTGCTGTATAAAATCGTAAACATGCTTGCGCTCTACGGCACCGAGCCGCACCAGATCACTGCGGTCATCTTTTCCAGCGTGGTGCCGGCGCTGACGCCGCGGCTGCGGGAGGCTCTGCGCAAGATGTGCGAGTGCCAGATCATGGAGGTCGGCCCCGGGCTGAAAAGCGGCGTGCGTATCCGGATGGACAACCCAGCCCAACTGGGCGGCGAGCTTCTCTGCGCCATCGTGGGCGCACTGCAGCACTGTGCGCCGCCCTGCGTGGTGGTCAACTTCGACACAGCAACCACCCTGCTGGCTGTGGATGCCTCGGGCGCTCTGGTCGGCGGCTCGATCCTGCCGGGGCCGCAATGCTCGCTGTCGGCGCTGGTGCGCAACACAGCGCAGCTGCCGCAGGTCGAACTGGAGGCCCGCCCGCGCCGCCTGCTGGGGGCCAATACGGCGGACTGCCTGCACAGCGGCATTGTGTTCGGCACGGCCGCAATGCTTGACGGCATGGTAACCCAGATCCGCGCGGCGCTGAACGCCCCCGATGCCCCCGTAGTTGCGACCGGCACACTGCCGGACAGCGTGCGGCTGACCTGCGCAACGGACATCACCTACCGTGAGACGCTGATCCTTGAGGGGCTGTATGTGATTTGGAAGAAGAACGCGCGGAAATGATTATAGCAAGATAAAACGGTGCTAAGGGCATGCCCGGCCCCTGCGAAGCAAGACAATATTTTAGCAAAGCCTCTTTCACGAGAGGCTTTATTTTTTTACCCTGCCATGTTATAATGTATTATGTATTTTTGTGTACAAAATTATACAGAAAGGTATCAATTTATCACCCATGCAACATCTTAAAAAAATAGACTGGAAGAAATTTATCCTGCAGGGGGTACTCCCCTGCCTGCTGGCTGTCGCGGTGGGCTTTATCTCCCGCTATCAGCTTGAATTGTCCGACGGCGTGACCGAAAGCTTTTTGCAGCTGCAGTGGCCGCTCTACGCGCCGCTGAACGCCCTGACCGCCTTCTGCCTGACACTGATCCTCTTTGCACTGTGCGGCAGATGGAGCCTCTCCACGGGGCTGTCCGGCGCGGTGTTCACGCTCATCGCGCTTATCAACTACTATACCCGCGACCTGCACGGCTCGGCACTGATGCCCCAGGACATTTTGAATCTGGGCACCGCCGCCGAGGTCATGGGCAGCTACACCCTCAAGATCACGCAGGATGTCGTAAAAATCGCCCTGCTCTATCTGCCGATCCTCGGCATCGCCTTTGTGCAGCACCTGCTGGCAAAGGGCGCGCCCAAACGCGCAGGCTGGCCCGCACGCATCGTGCGCGTAGCGGGCAGTGCGCTGGGTGTTTTTCTGGTCATGTTCTTCGGCTACTTCGGGCCGGTGAGCATCAAGCCCAAGACGACCTACGGCTGGGCATGGCAGAACACCTACTACACTTACGGCTATCTGGCCGGCACGATCGAGGCCACCAGCCTGATGGCCGACCCCATCATTGAACCGGAAAACTACAACAATGCGGCCGCCGTAAACTTTGCCCGCAAGGCCGATGACTATACGGCCCCCGCCAGCCCCGAGAGCGCCGAGGAGTACCCCGACGTCGTGCTGATTCTGTCCGAGAGCTTCTACGACTTTGACCTTGTGACCGACCTGCAGGCCGACACCGACATTATGCCGGTGACCAAGAACCTGACCAACGCAGTCTATGGCCACACCATCAGCCCGCATGTGGGCGGCGGCACCAACTCGACCGAGTATGAGATGCTGACCTCCAACTCGCTGATTTTGATGCCGAGCATCACGCCCTTCAACTGGCTGAACCTGTACAACGCCAACAGCGTTGTCAGCTACCTGAAGGGGCTGGGCTACACCACGATGGCCGCCCACCCCTACACCAACTCCAACTACCGGCGCGATTCCGCATGGCTGGCGCTGGGCTTTGACGAGACCCATTTTGAGAGCGACTTCCCCACCAAGGAGACCTACGGCGACCGCCCCTACCAGACCGACTCCGCCACCTACCGGGATTGGGAGAAGATGTACGAGGCCATGCCCGAGGACAAGCCCCGGTTCAGCTTCTTAGTCTCCATCCAGAGCCACGGCGACTACGATATGAACGATGCTTCGCTGGATATTGTCCACGCGGGCACCGACTACGGCGAGTACGACGAGCTGATGGACGAGTACCTGAGCTGCATCAAGATGACCGACGCCGCCGTGCAGGAGCTGTGCGACTACTTTACCGAGCAGTACGAAAAGACCGGCCGCAAGGTCATTGTGGCCATGGCCGGCGACCATGCGCCCAGCTTTGTCAAGCATGTGGCTGACGCGAGCTTTGCCGCCACCGACAACGATTTGCAGCTTTTGCAGCGCAGCACGCCGTTCTTCATCTGGGCCAACTACCCGCTGGAGCACACGGCCGCTGCCACCAGCACCACCGACCCGCTGAACCGCATGGACATGGTCATGCTGGCCCCCACCCTGCTGCAGCAGGCCGGTCTGCCGCTGAGCGACTATTACAAATATCTGCTGGAAATGAAGCACAACACCCCCGTTGTGACCGCCGCCAACGATTACATGAAGGTGGACGGCACGACCGCCGAGTACGGCGCTGACCCTGCGCTGGACGAGTGGGCCAAGGGGTATCTGAGTCTGGAATACAACAACATCGGTGCCCACGCCAAGCGGGACCAGAGCATTTTTGACCCCGCCGAGTAAGAGGAGGAATCCCGTATGACTGGTCTGAAACGACCCCTGCGCAGCCGCCGCGGCTTTACGCTGGTGGAGCTGGTTGTCGTGCTGGTGATTGCAGGCATAACAGCGAGCTTTGCCGTGCCTGCGCTGACCGGGTACATCGACAACGCCAAGGAGAAGCAGGCCGTCAGCGAGGCGCAGGCGTGTGTGGAGACGGCGACCCGCATTGCCGCGCAGAAGTATGCCGAATGGCAGAAAAACACGACCTATCAGCTTGCAGGCGGTAAAGAATTAACCAGCAGTGCTGAATTTCAGCCGTTAGTCGGTTGCACCGGTACCACAAGCAACACCCCGCCCGCCGTGACCGGCGGCGATGTTGCACTGACCGAGGGCAGCGGGCAGTATCTGCTGCATGTCAGTAAGTACGAAGCGGGCGGCTTCCCGGCAACGGGCAGCACTGCCGATATCTCTGCTGCAGCCTCCGTGACAGGCACGATAAATACTCTGACATGCAGCAGCAGCGGGCAGGTTGTGTATTTGGTGTACACCAGCAAGGATGGCATCACCGTTGTTTATACCAACAACGGCCGTTCCTCCACCGTAAGCACAAAGGCCGATGCCGTCGTTGTGCCGACACCGGGGCCGGACAGCAGCGGCGGCGGTGGTGAAACCGGCGGGGGTGGTACGACTGGCGGTGGTACGACCGGCGGCGGTGGTACGACCGGCGGCGGGGAAACCGGCAGCACTGCTACCGCAAGCGAAAAACAATTCATTATCCATATGCAGGATGTCAGCACTAAAGACTTTTTGCCTTTTGCAAACAAAACATATCACATTAAAAGCGGCGAAAACTCCTTTGATGTGACCTCTGATGGAAACGGTGATATTCTGTTGGATATTTCTCGTCATGATGATCCTCGTGACAACACTGTTATCGGGGATATGAAGACTACTATCACCGAAGATAAGGTTCCTGCCGGCTATCAAAGCCTCCCCAGCGGTACAAAAATCAATATCAATGTTTGCATTAAGGGGGACGACTATTATCTCAATAGCATAAAGGATGACGGAAATTACAATTCAGGTGTTGTCGATATGCCCAACAGGCGGCTTACCCTTATGCGCTTTCCCGTTGCCAAATTGAATCTGCGCGTCACTGACCGTGATGGAAACGCATTGCCCGGTGCTATTTTTGATATCACGAGTGGCTCAGACACTGTTACACTCACTTGTGATAATAACGGAAAATGTTCTATTCCTGTCAAACTGCATGATGGAGATAATATCGGGGATTCTGTTTACCTGACTGCCGAAAACAACCAAACTTATGTTATAAAGGAAACCTATCCTCCTGCCGGATATCAGGGAGACATCACCTGTTCTTTTCATTTATATTATCAGTCATATCCCTCTGAACCGACTCCCCATTCGCAAACTTGGTTCTATATTGATGGTTATAACGGTGATCATCACGAATGGGGTAGATATGATCTGGAAAAAACAGTTGATAAAGTTGGTAGAGAGGATTCTTTTCATGTCATAAACACCAAGCGCCAGCTGTGTACTGTCTATATCCGTAAAATTGATGACGCCGGAAATCCTGTATCCGGCGCCAATCTAAAGCTGAAAGCTGACAACAATAGCGATGCTATTGTAAACACCAATGTCATGGAAGGCTTTGTATCATCCAAGCAGTTCTCTACTTCAACTGCCGTATTCGAGGTGCGGCAGGGTCAGAGCTATACGCTTGAAGAAATAAACGCTCCTGCCGGATACACCAAGGCTGATAAACTGACATTTTCCGTTGAAGATGGCTGTACCAAAAAGGAAGTCACCATGATTGACCATAACTCAAGTGAGGATAAATCTGATATAAAGCTCGACAAGGTCACTTTTAATCAGGCAAATAACTGGGCACACAAACTCACTACGGATGATAAAATCAGTTTTAGTGGCGGTGAAATTATTTGCTGGAAGGGTATCGCTTACTACAATTATGATAGCGTGAATAAGATTCCAAATAGCAAGCGTAATACCTATGAAAAGAATCCTACCGAACTGAATAATGCTCCCGATCCCATGGAATTCTTAAACAAGCATCTCAAAGATGAGAATTCCGATAAAAAAGCAGCTGACTATATTGTTCCCCTTACGGGCAAGGCTTATCTTTATAGTGAGCAAAATGTAACGCTCAAAAAAGGTGACATTATTATCCCTGCTGCTTATGGGGACGGGGTTCCTGCAAATGGCAACAACAAAAAAGTATATGTCTATATCGGTAATACGGATTTACTTCTTTCCGGTCAAAACCTCAGCGATAAAGGAAACTTTACTACGCTAGAGCATAAACTACAGGATAAAGACAAAAAAATATATAACTTCACCCTCAATAAATAAGAAAGCCCCCACCCAACCGCAGAACATCTGCACTTGGGTGGGGGTGATTTTATTTGCGAAGCCTTTTCCCAAAAAAGAGGTAGCCGCGTGGTTGTGCCCCCCCTGACCGCGGCAAACAGGGCGGGGCGAGGCGAGCATCGGCCCCTACTATCGCACCGTAGGGGCGGGGTTCTACTCCGCCCGTGGAACTTAGCGCTGCCGCCAAGCTGCACGGGCGGAGCAGAGCCCCGCCCCTACGCTCTATTACGACTTTTTCTTTTTCAAAAACTTGCCGATCAGCGTGTCCAGCATGCTCAGGACCTCGCGGATATTCATGACGCAGATCACGGCCGTGATGCCCACAACCGGCAGCGCCCAGTGGGTCAGCTTCATCATGCACCAGATCTCCGCCAGCACCAGCGCCAGATTCAAAATCAGCCACGCCGGGTGGAAGTCGATCTCCAGCAGGCCGCGGGTCGAGTAGGCGCGCAGCAAAAACACCAGCATCAGGCTCAGGAAGCTGGCCAGCGTGACGCCCCACGGGCCCCACAGCCGGATAAAGCAGTAGTTCAAAATCAGGTTCAGCACCGCACCGGCCAGCATCGTGACCAGCGACCCCGTGCTGCGCTTATAGACCACATAGATGCTGTTCAAAAACTGGTTCATGCAGGTCAGCATTGAGCAGAGCGTCAGGAACGGCACAAAGGTCCATGCGTCAAAATACTCGGCCTTGAACACCCGCATCAGCAGCTGGCACAGCATAATGATGCCCGCCACGCAGCAGAACAGCACACTTGCATACACGCGGAAGATCTTGGAGAAAAACGCCTCGCGGTCGGTCTCCTCGGTCACGGCCGAAAGCTGCCACGCCTCATAGAAGATGCTGCCCAAAATCGTGATGATCTGCGGCAGAAAATACCCCGCCGAGAGCAGCCCGACCCAGTGGTTGCCGGTGCGGCCGCCGTAGTCCTCGCACAGGGCCTGCACAAAGAACATGTCGCTGGCGTTGATGATCCAAAAGCTGATGGACGCCGGGATCATCGGCAGGCAGTAGCGCAGCATATCCCGCCAAAGCCCGCGGTCAAACCGCTTGGGCTTGCAATACCGCCAACAGCCGCCCGCAAAAAAGACGAACACCATTGAGGTCAGGTCCGCCAGCGCGTTGGCCAGCAAAAAGCCGGTCGCGCCCATCCGCAAAACGCTCAGGAACAGCAGGTAGTACAGCAGCAGGCTGAGCGTTGTCAGCACGCCGTCTATCGCCACCAGCCGGTTCAGCATACGGGAGCGGATGAACTGGGTACAGAGCGTGCGCAGGCAGCTTGCCAGCACGCAGAGGTAGAGGAAGGGCAGATACTCGGCCGCGTTGGGGATCAGGCTGACCAGCGGCATGGCGAGCAGCAGCACCAGAAAGCCCAGCCCAATGGTGGCCGCACCGTTGACAAAGACGCTGGCCTTGTCGTTTTCCTTATCAAGGCCGAACCGGATGATCGCGTAGGCCACGCCCAGACTGACCACCGGTATAAGCAGGTTTGTGGCCTGCTGCAGCAGGCTTGACACACCCATAACATCGGGCGAATCGAGCGCGTAGCTAAGATACGGCCGGATGAAGAAGCTGAGCAGCTTGGAGCTGAAGTTTGAGATGGCAAACAGCAGCGTATTGCTGACCAGCGTTGTGTACTTTTTTTGTGGAGATGGCAAGGTGTGTACCTCCCTTTTGGGTAGATTCTTTGGCTTCCCCTTGGGGGGAAGCTGCCGCCCGCAGGCGGCTGATGAGGGGCAGGTCTGCCGCTGTTGCCCCTTTTCCGGGCGGCATCCATAAACGCGCCCCTCATCCGGCCTTACGGCCGCCTTCCCCCCCAGGGGGAAGGCTTTTTCAGCCGTCACCGCATTTTCAACAGCTTTTCCCGCTGCCTGTAATCCGGCAGGACTTTTTCCACTGCTGCCCAAAAGGCGGGGCCGTGGTTCGGGTGGGCAAAGTGGCAGAATTCATGCACCACGACATATTCCTGTGCAGCCGGCGGCATCACGCAGAGCCGCTGCGCAAACGCCAGCGTGCCGGTGCGCAGACTGCAGGAGCCCCAGCGGGTGTGCATGTCGCGCACGGCGATTTTGGGCATCCGCCCGCCCGGGCATACCGCTGCAAACTGCGGATAGTATGCCCGGCACAACGCCTGCATATGGGCCAGTGCCTCGGCTTTCGGCGGCAAATCCGGCTGTTCGGCCTCCTGCGCGCGCCGTGCGGCGGCGCGCTGCTGGGCGGCGCGCACCCAGTCGGCGCGGGCCGCCACAAAAGCGTCCACATAGGCGGCCGGCACCCGCGCCGATGCACTGGCTGCGACCGAGCCGTCCGCCCGGACGCGCAGATTGATATTGCGCACCCGCCGCCGCGTCAGCGTGTAGGTGATGCCGCCCGCCGCGCGCTGCCGCACCTGCTGTGTAGCCAAGCCCCCGCCTCCTTATCAGAAATATATATGCAATATTGTACACGCATTTACGGGAAAGTGCAAGCAAAAAGGCGGACACGCCGCCCGCTGTTTTATTCGTTTGGTTGCTGCAAAAGCAACGCACCATTTTATTTTGAAATGTGGTATATTTGTTGTGCGTGATACTGGATAAAAGAAGTAATCCGCGCTATCTCCCATGCCTTAAACGAGTTTTATATGTTTCTTTTATGGGATTTCCAGCACTAATTTTGCACACATGCAAAATTAGTGCTATAATGTTGGCAAATGACCTAAAATAAAAGAAAGGGTGCTTATTATGAGAAAAAGCCGCGTTCTTTTTTACACTGCTTCTGCCGCACTGCTGTTATCTCTGACGGCTTGCGGGGTGACGATTACAGCGGTACACCTGCCCGATGAAGTACAGGTTAATGTGGGTGCAACTGCTGAGACTGCCGCTACTTATGAAAGTAAACAAGAAGCTGACGCCGCTGCCCAACAAGCCGCTGCGGATAGAATCGACTGGACATGGGCAATAGCTGACGACACCATTGCCACGGTGGACGGCAGCGGCGTAGTTACGGGCGTCAAGGGCGGCAGCACGCTTGTCACTGTCACTTCCGCAGACGGCAAATTTACTGCAAGCTGCCCCGTCACGGTCAGCCAACCACTGCAAGGGATTGCACTCAGCAATATAGACTTGGTCATCAACCGCACAGATAATGCCGACATTAACTGCACCCTGACCCCTGCCGACACCACTGACACAGACATTGTCTTTGAAATTGCCGACAACAGCATAGCCAAGCTGAACGGCAGCAAGGTCGTTGCAGTGGGCAATGGTACAACGACACTGACGGCGGCTTGCGGCAAAATTAAAGCAAACGCACAAATTACCGTGACGACTGCTCCGACAGAGATTCAACTTGACAGCACCGAGGGCGTACTGACCGTGGGCAACACCCATACAATTCAAACTACCCTGCTGCCCGAAACGACCACGGACACAAACCTTGTATGGAGTGCATGTAATGAAAGTATAGCTACTGTCGATGAACATGGCACAGTCACGGCACAAGGCCCCGGCAACTGCGTTGTTACCGCAGCTACCCCGGACGGTGCTTTGAAAGCGACCTATTCGCTGACTGTAAAAGCAAAGCAAACGGTAAAAGCAGCTTCTAACACCGGTACAACCACGCCGAGTTACACTGCACCGTCCGCTCCTTCCGCTTCCACGCCCACTTATGTGCCTGAGCCTGCACCTGCACCGGCTCCCGACCCTGCACCTGCTCCTGCTGAACCTTCTCAGCCGAGCGGTGGTAGCTCCGGTGGGGGAATGGGAGTCGGAAGTTACGGTGAGATTCCTCACGACCCGAACGGAACACCGGGTTCCGGTACTGACTGGACGCAGGACAATTCTTGCGGTACAGATGATGTTGCTGGAGAGTGGTAATTGACTACATTAACTAGGGGACGGGTTCCTGTTTCACTTTTCTTTTTTCTTTATAGCCACGGGGTCGGCTTCGCCGATTCCGTGATTTTTTCTTTTTTGTTTTCCTCTTACTCTTTATAAAACAAAAGCCCCACTTGCCTTTTGCAGCAAAGTGAGGTAAAATTGAGGTACGCGATAATAGAAAAAATAAAAAATCCCTGATTTCTGACGCTTATTCGTCAAAAATCAGAGACCTGTTTTGGTGACCCGTACGGGAATCGAACCCATGTTACAGCCGTGAAAGGGCCGTGTCTTAACCGCTTGACCAACGGGCCTTAGAAATACAGAGCTTCGCTAAAACCTCCGACTTTCATCGTCCACTACTGCGGACGACCGTCCCCCTTATCTTAGCGAAACTCTGTAACGTGGTAGCGGTAACTGGATTTGAACCGGTGACACTTCGGGTATGAACCGAATGCTCTAGCCAACTGAGCTATACCGCCACATTTGTCTGTGCGCTCTCGAGAACGCTATATTATTATAGCCGACAGTGTCCCTTATGTCAAGTAGTTTTCCACGAAAAATTTCAAAAAATACAAAAAAATCCCGCATTGCGGGTGCAATGCGGAATTTTACGCTTATAGGCTTCCCCCTCAGGGGGGAAGCTGTCGCCAAAGGCGACTGATGAGGGGCGGCGCTGTCTCTATAACCCGTCAAAGGGATACTGCAAGAACTTTGCCCCTCATCCGGCCTCGGGCGGGGCCTCGGCCACCTTCCCCCTCAGGGGAAGGCACTCTGCCAAATTACTTCTTGTTGGGCACCAGCACGGCCTTGCCGCCCATGTAGGGGCGCAGGACCTCGGGGATGGTGACGCTGCCATCGGCCTGCAGGTGATTCTCGAGGAAAGCGATCAGCATACGCGGCGGGGCCACGCAGGTGTTGTTGAGGGTGTGGGCCAACTGGGTCTTGCCGTTCTCATCCTTAAAGCGGATGCGCAGGCGGCGGGCCTGAGCATCGCCGAGGTTGGAGCAGGAGCAGACCTCAAAGTACTTCTGCTGGCGGGGGCTCCATGCCTCAATATCGCAGCTCTTGACCTTCAGATCGGCCAGATCGCCGGAGCAGCACTCCAGCTGGCGGACAGGGATCTCCATGGAGCGGAACAGCTCGACAGAGTTTTTCCACAGCTTATCGTACCAATCCATGCTGTCCTCAGGCTTGCAGACGACGATCATCTCCTGCTTCTCGAACTGGGCGCCCTTCTCCTTACGGAAGCAGGGGCTGTAGCTGGTCAGGGTCAGGGGCAGCTTGGCGCCGTCCAGCGTCTGGTCGATGAAGCGGCCGATCATGGTATGCTCGCTCGTGCCGATCAGGTACAGATCCTCACCCTCGATTTTGTACATCATAGCGTCCATTTCAGGGAAGGACATAACACCCTTGACCACATCGCCGTGCATCATGAACGGGGGGATGACATAGGTAAAGCCCTTGTCGATCATGAAATCGCGGGCGTAGGCCAGCACAGCCTCATGCAGGCGGGCAATGTCGCCCAGCAGGTAGTAGAAGCCGTTGCCGGAGACGCGGCCGGCGGCGTCGAGGTCGATGCCGTCAAAGCTCTCCATAATGTCAACATGGTACGGGATGGGATAATCGGGCACAACCGGCTCACCGAAGCGCTGAACCTCGACATTGTGGCTGTCATCGGGGCCGATGGGCACGCTGGGGTCGATCATCTGGGGAATCGTGTACATGATCTCCTGAATCTTGGCCTGCAGCTCGGTCTCCTTGGCCTCCAGCTCTTTCAGGCGGTCAGCCTGCGCGGTGACCTGCTTCTTGATTTCCTCGACCTCGGCAGCCTTGCTGGGGTCCTTCTTGGCCTGACCCATCAGGGCGCCGATCTGCTTGGACAGCTTATTGCGGTTTGCGCGCAGGTCGCTGGCCTCGCCGATGGCGGCGCGGTACTCGGCGTCAAGCTTGATGACCTCGTCTACGAGGGGCAGCTTGGCGTCCTGAAACTTCTTCTTGATGTTTTCCTTGACGGCGTCCGGATTTTCGCGGACAAAGCGAATGTCTAACATAGTGGTACTCCTCTATTAAAATTTCAATAATAGATAATCCTAAAGGCTTCCCCCTCGGGGGGAAGCTGCCGCCCGCAGGCGGCTGATGAGGGCGAGGTTCATCTTCATTGCCCGTCAGCGGGTCATTGTTGGAAACTCGCCCCTCATCCGGCCCGCGGCCACCTTCCCCCAAGGGGGAAGGCTTTGGAGCGGT
>OHEB01000748.1_pt1 | contig 11816 bp, 10 predicted proteins | sample 1567081 | NCBI WGS metagenome assembly OHEB01 (sample SAMEA3879569, study PRJEB24766) | human gut metagenome | biome: human-associated habitat; feature: feces | place: USA | collected 1985/1987 | reverse complement strand
CGTGGCACGCCATCGTCGCCGCGATATGGTTGATTTTGTCTTCCACCACCGTCGTTGCGCCCCATTCCGCCATCTCGTCGGCCAAATCCGCAACCATTTTTTTGATTGCCGCGTCCTTCAGCAGTGCCGGTACTTCCCGCACCATCACCCCGGCGCCGAAATCCTCAAGCACCAGCCCGAGTTTCGCCAAACTCTCAAATTCGCCCGCGAGCGCCGCTTTCAGCGCATCTATAGATTTTTCTCTGCCAACATCAAAATGCACCTGCATGCCGGGGAAGACCACGAGACCTCGCAGCGCAACGGTCGGCATAAGCAGAGCCGCAGATTCAAATTTATCTTCCATAATATATCTTCCTTTTTCGTTGATATGCCGCCGAAAAGCGGCTTTCCCCGTCTTTAAATCGTAAACGCTTTATCTGTTTATTATACTTCATATTACCCGCTCCGTCAACAGACAGAGCCGACGGGAATATGTAAAATAAAGGACACAGACGGTTTGATTATATAAAAACGCGACCGGAGCGGTGCGTGCCGTTCCGGTCTGAGAAATTATTTCTTCTTTTTGCCAAAGAATCCGCGCTTCTCATCAGGGGTGACATCGCTGTAGCCCATGGTATCCTTGAAGTTTTTGAGTGCCTCGCGCTGAGGCGCAGTCAGATCCTTCGGGACTTCGACGATTATGCGTATATACTGATCGCCTCTGCCGCGCGAATTGAGATACTGAATGCCCTTGCCCTTGAGGGACATGACGGTGCCGGGCTGAGTGCCGGCGGGCAGGTCGAACTTGACCTTGCCGTCAATGGTAGGCACCATGATGCTGTCGCCCAGAGCCGCCTGGACAAAGTTTACCTTGCAGTCATACCAGATGTTATAGCCTTCACGTTCAAAGAACGGGTGCGGTCTGACGAACACGGACACATGAAGATCGCCGGAGGGACCTCCGTTCGAGCCCATGCTGCCCTCGCCGCGCACGGAGATGACCTGTCTGTCGTCGATACCGGCGGGGATATTCACCTCAAGTTCACGGCGCTTGGACACGCGTCCGCCGCCGCGGCACTTCTGGCACGGCTTCTCGACAATTTTGCCTTTGCCGCCGCACCTGGTACAGGTCTTAGTGGTCGAAATAACACCAAACGGTGTTCTCTGCTGGACATTCACCTGACCTCTGCCGCCGCAGTCGGGGCAGGTCTTGGTGGTCGAGCCCTTCTGGGCGCCCGAGCCGCCGCAGTCGGGACAGGTCTCAATGCGATGTATCTCTATCTTGCGTTTGCAGCCCTTCGCCGCCTCTTCAAACGAAATGGTGACGCGCGCCTGAACGTCGTCGCCGCGCCTCGGGGCGTTGGGGTCGGAGCGTCCGCCGCCGAAGCCGCCGAAACCTCCGCCGCCTCCGAAGAAGCTGCCGAAAATATCGCCTAAATCGAAGTCAACGCCGCCGGAGCCTGTGCCCCAGCCGCCTGCGCCGCCGCCCGCGCCGAAGTTCGGATCGACGCCGGCATGGCCGAACTGGTCGTACCTGCCGCGCTTATCCTTATCAGAGAGCACCTCATAGGCCTCGTTGACCTCCTTAAATTTCGCCTCGGCGTCAGCGTCACCGGGGTTGAGATCGGGATGATACTGCTTCGCCTTCTGACGGTATGCTTTTTTTATCTCGTCCTCAGTGGCATTTTTGCTGACCCCGAGCACCTCGTAAAAATCTCTTTTATCAGCCAAGGGAAATTACTCCTTTTTACTTACAATGTACTATTGAGGGACTGCAAAGCAATCCCTCAGCCAGTCATACTTTTTTTGCAAAGCAGCGCTTTGCACCGGAGCGTCGTGGCGCCGCCCCATAACGGCATATTATAACACCGTTTCATATTGTGCCGCTCACGCGGCATCGGGTCGTCGGGTCGCCGACCCCTACAAGAATCTATGTGTTGCTTCTCGCAACGCAGCTATGTGCGGTTCCTCCGCAAGCCTTATCAGGGCAGGCAATCGCGGAATTTTGTGTGAGACAAGGCGTGAAGTTCTGCCCGAGAGTGAGCGTACGTTGGTACGTGACCGAACGGGCATGGTTCTCACAACGCAGTATCACGCAGAATTACGCATTGCCGGCTGTCAATTCCTGCGAAAGGTAGGCAATAGCGGAATTTTGTGCGAGACAAGGCGTGAGGTTCTGAGAACGCGGGAGCGTACGTCGGTACGTGACCAAGTTCTCAGGTTCTCACAACGCCGTATCGCGCGAAATTACGCATTGCCGACTTAGTCGTTGTCTTCGGGGACGTCGGTATAATTCGCCTCAGTGTATCCCGCATCATTGCCGGGCTGAGCACCGTCGGCGCCCTGCTGAGCCTGAGCCTGCTCGGCAGCTGCCTTGTAGACCTTCTCGGAGATCTCATAGAACTTAGCGGTGAGCTCCTCCTGGCGGGACTTGATGAGGTTGATATCCTCGCCCTTGAGGGCTTCTTTAAGGGCATCGACCTTGTCGTTGATGTCCTTCTTGTCGTCCTCGGAGAACTTGTCGCCGTCCTCGCTGACGAGCTTTTCGCACTGATAGACCATCTGGTCTGCGCCGTTTCTGATATCAACTTCCTCGCGGCGCTTCTTGTCTTCCTCAGCGAACTTCTCAGCCTCGTCAACAGCCTTCTGGATATCCTCCTTGGACATGTTGGACGAAGAGGTGATGGAGATCGACTGCTCCTTGCCGGTGCCCTTGTCCTTGGCGGACACGTGCACGATGCCGTTGGCGTCGATATCGAAGGTGACTTCGATCTGCGGGACGCCACGCGGAGCCGGAGCGATGCCGGTCAGCTCGAAGGTGCCCAGCGGCTTGTTGTCGCGAGCGAACTCACGCTCGCCCTGGTAGACCTGGATGAGCACGGACGGCTGGTTGTCTTCAGCGGTGGAGAAGACTTCGGAACGCTTCGTCGGGATGGCGGTGTTGCGCTCGATCAGCTTGGTCATGATGCCACCCTTGGTTTCGATGCCGAGGGACAGCGGGGTCACGTCGATAAGCAGGACGTCCTTACGGTCGCCCTTGATGACGCCGGACTGCACGGCTGCGCCGACGGCCACGACTTCATCCGGGTTCACGGACTGGTTCGCTTCCTTACCACCGGTGAGCTCCTTGACGAGTTCCTTGACGGCGGGCATACGAGTGGAACCACCGACGAGCACCACGTGGTCGATGTCGCTCACGGAGATGCCGGCGTCGTGCAGCACGTTGTTGAACGGCGTGCGGCAGCGACCCAGCAGGTCGGAGGTCATTTCCTCGAAGTGCGCACGGGTCAGAGTCTCATCCAGGTGCACCGGGGTGCCGTCAGGGGTCATGGCCAGGTACTGCATGGAGATGCTGGTGGAGGTGGAGGAGGAGAGCTCCTTCTTCGCCTGCTCAGCGGCTTCCTTCAGACGCTGCAGCGCGATCTTGTCCTTGGACAGGTCGACGCCGTACTTGTTCTTGACTTCGCCGACGAGCCAGTCGATGATCTTCTGGTCCCAATCGTCGCCGCCCAAGTGGTTGTCGCCGTTGGTGGCCTTCACCTGAATGGTGGAGAAGCCGTCGTCGTCCTTGCCGATCTCCAGCAGGGACACATCGAAGGTGCCGCCGCCGAGGTCGAAGACCAGGATGCGCTCGTCTTCCTTGCCCTTCTCAAGGCCGTAGGCCAGTGCGGCTGCGGTCGGCTCGTTGATGATACGCAGGACGTTCAGGCCCGCGATGGTGCCGGCGTCCTTGGTGGCCTGACGCTGGGCGTCGTTGAAGTATGCCGGGCAGGTGATGACGGCGTCGGTGTAGTCGCACAGCGTCTGCACGCGATTTCCGAAGATGACCTCGACCTCAGCGCCGGCGTCGGTGATGATGCCGGAGTAGAAGTCGATGTAGTCGACGCCCGTGAACGGGTGCACCGCCGCGCCGAATTTCTCGCGGAATTGTTCGAGCGTCAGAACATCGCTGTACGGGTCGACGCCCGCCTCGTCGAGCTTGTCCCAGTCGACAAGGCCGTTGCCCACCTCGTCAGAGGGGTAGGAGAGCAGCAGCACGATCTTCTTGCAGCCCATCGCCATGCCGCGCAGCAGCAGGGAGAAGCGGTTGCGGCTCAGGATGGGGAACGCGACGCCCACGGTGCCGCCGCCGGTCTTTTCGCGCACGTCTTTCGCGATCTGGTCGAGCGTTGCGTAGTTGCCCTGCGCACGCGCCACAACGGATTCCGTCACGGCGACGACGTCGCGGTCGCGCGGCTCGATGCCCGCTTCCTTCCACGCTTCCATCACGGAAGCGGCAGCGACCTCAGCAATGTTATCTCCCTCGCGGATGATGGGTGCGCGCACGCCGCGCACGACAGTTCCGATCGTTCTCATCTTGATCTCCTTTTTATTTTATAGTCAGCGCACAAGGCGCTCTTGCAAAGTCATACAGTTTAGTATTATAATCACGGTATAGGGATAAGTAAAGCATCGTTTTTTGATAATAAATATAAATCATTCTTATGGTTTAAGATCAGGAGGGTTTGCCAAATGGTCAAGCTGGAGCTTTACCGCGTCTTCCGCGAGGTCGCCGAGGCCGGGAATATTTCCCTGGCAGCGGAGAATCTCTACCTTTCGCAGTCCGCCGTCAGCCAGAGCGTCAAGCAGCTCGAGGGCGCCTTACAGACGCGGCTGTTCATCCGCTCCCCGCGCGGCGTGACGCTCACGGCGGAGGGGAGCGTGCTCTATGACTATGCGGCGCAGGCGCTGTCCCTGCTGGCGCAGGGTGCGGTACCCGTCCTCCCCGACCCGGAGTGCCTGTGCCGTGAGCAGCTGCACCCGGATGCCCTGGTGGACGCCATACTGGCCAAGCGCAATCTGGGCACCCGCATCACCGACGCCCCCGTGGTGGTAGGCATCGGGCCCGGCTTCACCGCCGGAGAGGACTGCCACGCGGTAGTGGAGACCATGCGCGGCCACACCCTGGGGCGCGCCATCTATCAGGGCAGCGCCCTGCCCAACACCAACATCCCCGGCCTCATCGGCGGCTACGCCGGTGAGCGCGTGCTTCGCGCCCCGGCGGACGGCGTCTTCACCCGGATACTGGACATCGGTGACGAGGTCCAGCCCGGTGACATCGCCGGGGAGGTGGACGGTCAGCCCATGCGCTGCACCATCGACGGCGTGGTGCGGGGCATCCTGCCGGAGGGCACGCCGGTACACAAGGGCATGAAATCCGGCGATGTAGACCCCCGCTGCCGCCCGGAGTACTGCACCACCGCGTCGGACAAGGCACTGGCGGTGGGCGGCGGCGCGCTGGAGGCCATACTGCACCTGACTGGTGCACTGCGATAGGAGACAAGTCATGGAAGAGCAGAACATCAAGCTGACAAAGCTGACCAAGTGCGCCGGCTGCGGCGCCAAGGTGGGCGCAGGTGTGCTGGCGCAGCTGCTGGAGGGCATCCGCGTGCACCACGACCCCAATTTGCTGGTGGGCTTCGACAAGAGCGACGACGCCTCCGTGTATAAGATCAGCGACGAGCTGGCCCTGGTGCAGACGGTGGACTTCTTCCCGCCGATGGTGGATGACCCCTATACCTTCGGGCAGATCGCAGCGGCCAACGCCCTGAGCGACGTGTATGCCATGGGCGGCGAGCCGAAGCTGTGTCTGAACATCATGGCCGTGCCGGAGGATATGCCGAAGGAGGCCGTGCATGACATCCTTCGGGGCGGCTATGACAAGGTTTATGAGGCCGGGGCCCTGATCACCGGCGGTCACAGCATCCTGGACGATGAGCCGAAATACGGCCTGGCCGTGACCGGCTTTGTTCACCCGGACAAAATGCTCACCAATTCCGCCGCGCGGCCCGGCGACGTGCTGGTACTGACCAAGCCCATCGGCATCGGCGTGCTGACCAGCGCCGGGAAGGCCGACCTGCTGACGAAAGAGACGGTGGACTTCATGAACCGGATGATGACCACTCTGAACAAGGCCGCCCGGGACGTGATGGTCCGCTATCGGGTCCACGCCTGCACCGACGTGACCGGCTTCGGTCTGATGGGCCACGGCTTCGAGATGGCCCAGGGCAGCGACGTGGCACTGCATATCGACGTGTCCGCCATCGACCTGATCCCGGAGGCACTGGAATTCGCCCGGATGGGCGTGCTGCCCGCCGGTATGTACCGCAACCGCAGCTTCGCTGAAGCCGGTGTGGACGTGGGCACCACCGAGCTGGCCGTACAGGACCTGCTGTTCGACCCCCAGACCTCCGGCGGCCTGCTGATGGCCGTAGACCCTGCGGACGCGGACGCGCTGCTGGCGGAGCTGACACCGGTAGTGCCCAGCGCCCAGCGCATCGGCACCGTGGGCGAATATCACGGCGGCAAGCGTATTCTTCTGCGATAACCAAAAACCGGGCGGCAGTGCCGCCCGGTTTAATTCATGCCAAGGCCCGTATGGCCGCCAGTGCCGCGTCCACGTCCGCTTCCGTGCTGGCCCAGCCCAGCGAAAACCGCACAGTGCCCTGGGGAAACGTCCCCAGTGTTTTGTGGGCCGAGGGCGCACAGTGCAGGCCGCAGCGGGTCAGGATGCCGTACTGCGCTTCCAGCGCATAGGCCATCTCGGCGTTGTCGCGGCGCAGGAAGTCCACGGAGATGACGCCCACCCGACGGTCCATATTCCGGGGGCCCACCAGTCGGACCCCGGAAATATCCGCAAGACCGTCCAGAAACCGGGCGCACAGCGCCCTCTCGTGCTGCCGCAGGGCATCCACGCCCGTCTCCTCAATAAAACGCAGGGCCGCCTCCCAGCCGTAGCAGCCGGGGAGATTGGCCGTACCGGACTCAAACCGGTCCGGCAGATAGGGCGGCAGGTACTCGCTGTCCGAGGCACTGCCGGTGCCGCCAGCGATCAGAGGCGTCAGCTTTTGGGCGAAATCGTCCCGCAGCAGCAGCGCGCCCACGCCGCCGGGGCCCAGCAGCCCCTTGTGGCCCGGTACCGCCATGGCACTGAGGCCGAAAGCCTGAAAGTCCACAGGGAGGTGTCCCGCCGTCTGGGCGGCGTCCAGCGCAAAGGGCACGCCCTTTTCCGCGCAGATGCGGCCGATAGCCGCCGCGTCCTGTACCACGCCGCAGACGTTGGAGCCGTGGGCCATGATGACCAGTCTCGTATCCTCCCGGAACAGCCCCGGCAGGGCGTCCAGATCTGCAAAACCCTCGGCGTCACAGGGAACGCGGCTGACCGCCACCCCCGGCAGGCGCAGCAGCGGCCGCATGACCGCGTTGTGCTCCATGCTGCTGACGATGCAGTGGTCGCCGGGACGCAGAAGGCCGGAGATGATCATATTCAGCCCCGCCGTAGCACCCGGCGTCAGAATAACGTGGGTAGGCGGCTCCGGGAAATCGAACAGCCGCGCCAGCCGCTGCCGCAGCGTCAGCGTCACCAGCCCCGCCTCCTGGGCGGCGGTATACACGGAACGGTTCACGTTGGCTCCCACGCAGTCCAGATAGTATTTCATCCGGTCGCTGACCCCCGCCGGCTTGGGGAACGACGTGGCGGCGTTGTCAAGATAAATGGCCTCCATGCAGGCACCTCCTCACAGCTCGTGACCCATCATACCACAGAAAGTGAAGTTTGTCACGGTCTTGACTTTTCCGGTACAGTGTCGTATAATGGCATCGCTATTCTTTAAAAGAAATAACGCAAAGGAGAGACACATCACATGAAAAAAGTAAGTTGGATCGTGGTCATCGCCGGCGCGGTGGTCGGTCTGGCCGCCGTGGTGCTGACCCATCTGGGCAACCCCGCCAACATGGGGTTCTGCATCGCCTGCTTCCTGCGGGACATCACCGGCGCGGTGGGTATGCACAGCGCAGCCAAGGTGCAGTACGTCCGGCCGGAGATCATCGGTCTGGTGCTGGGCGCGTTCGTCATGTCCGTGGCCACCAAGGAATTCCGGGCCAAGGCAGGCTCCTCCCCCGCCACACGCTTCGTGCTGGGCGCCTTCGTCATGATCGGCGCACTGGCCTTCCTGGGCTGCCCCCTGCGGATGGTCCTGCGTATCGGCGGCGGTGACCTGAACGCCGTGGTGGGCCTGGTGGGCTTCACCCTGGGCATCTTCATCGGCATCCAGTTCCTCAAGCGCGGCTTCTCCCTGAAGCGTGCCTATCCCGTTGGGAAGGGCGAGGGCGGCGTGCTGCCCATCGTGATGACCGGCCTGCTGATCCTGGTCATCGCCGTGCCCAGCCTGTTCAAGTTCAGTGAGGAGGGCCCCGGCTCCAAGCACGCGCCCATGCTGGCCGCACTGCTGATCGCCGTGGTGGTGGGCGCTCTGGCCCAGCGCGCCCGCCTGTGCATGGTGGGCGGCATCCGCGACGCCATGCTGTTCAAGGATTTCAAGCTGCTGTACGGCTTCGTGGCCATCTTCGTGGTCGTCCTGGCGGGCAACCTCATCACCGGCAGCTTCAAGCTGGGCTTTGAACTGCAGCCCATCGCCCACAGCAGCCAGCTGTGGAACCTGCTGGGCATGGTCCTGGTGGGCTGGGGCAGCGTGCTGCTGGGCGGCTGCCCGCTGCGTCAGCTGATCCTGGCCGGCGAGGGCAACGGTGACAGCGCCGTGACCGTGTTCGGCATGATCGTGGGCGCGGCCTTTGCCCACAACTTCGGTCTGGCCGGCAACGCCGACGCCATGAACGAGGCCAAGGAGATCGTGGTGGGCGGCATTTCCAACAACGGCAAGGTAGCCGTGTGTCTGGGTATCCTCATCATGCTGGGTGTGTCCCTGTGGAATATGCCCAAGGCTGTCAGCGCGCCTGTTGAGGCCGCCAAGTAAAGGAGGAACATCACAATGACTGTTGACGCAAGAGGTTATTCCTGCCCCATGCCCGTGGTGATGGTGCAGAAGGCCGTAAAGGCCGACGCCCCCGCCACCCTGGAGGTGCTGGTGGACAACCAGTGCTCCGTGGAGAATGTCACCCGGTTTGCCGAGAGCAGCGGCTACAAGGTCGCCGTGGCGCCGGAGGGTCAGGACTTCCGTCTGTCCCTGTCCAAATGAGCCGCTATATCGCCACGTTCCACACCCATCTGTCCGCCCTGCTGACCTGCCAGTGCTTGACGGCGGCGGGGGTCCGGGCCCGGATGATGCCGGTGCCCCGGAAGCTCAGTGCCTCCTGCGGCACCTGCGTGGACTACGAGGCATCGGGGCCGCTGCTGGAGCAGATGGACACCGATGTGGAGCGCGTGTTCGCCGTGGAGGGCGAGATATACACCCTGCTGCTGGAAAACGAATGAAAAGAAGTGACCGCTTCCGCGGTCACTTCTTTTCATTCCCGGCCCTTGGTCCGTAGCGCCTATTTCTTGTTTTTACGGGCCAGACGGGCGATGTCGCCCACACCGTCCAGAATGACGTTGGGCTGATAGGCATACGTCTCCACCGTTTGACGGGTGGACACGCCGGAGAGCACCAGCACCGTGGACATACCGCTTTCCAGGCCGGAGATAACGTCGGTGTCCATGCGGTCGCCCACCATCACCGCGTCGGCGGAGTGGCAGTGCAGCAGCCGCAGGCCGGTCCGCATCATCAGGGGGTTGGGCTTGCCGCAGAAATAGGCCTGCTTGCCGGTGGCCATTTCGATGGGGGCCACCAGAGCGCGGCAGGCCGGAGCAATGCCGCTTTCGATGGGGCCGGACACATCGGAGTTGGCGCCGATGAGCTTGGCACCGGCCATGACCAGGTTCACCGCCTTGGTCAGCGTATCCAGGGAATAGGTGCGGCCCTCGCCCACCACCACGTAGTCCGGGTTCACGTCGTTCATGGTGAGGCCCGCGTCGTACAGGGCGTTCAGCAGCCCCGCCTCACCGATGGCGAACACGGAGCAGCCGGGAGCCTGGTCCTTCAGGAAGGCCGCCGTGGCCAGGGCACTGGTATAGAAATGCTCCTCCGGCACATCCAGTCCCATCCGGGCCAGCTTCTGCTGCAGCTCACGGGGCGTGTAGCCGCTGTTGTTGGTCAGGAACAGGTACTCCTTGTTCTCCTCATGCAGCCACTGGATGAAGTCCGCCACGCCGGGCAGGATCCGGTTCCCGTGGTAGATGACGCCGTCCATGTCGCAGATAAAGCCTGTTTTCTGGTTGAAGTCGATAAAGTCTTTCGGCATAATGGCCCCTCCCGTCTGTTGCTGCTCCCAGTATACCACAGCGCAGCGGCGCTTTCCATAAGGAGAACGTAAAATTTTACCGCTTTCCGGCATAAAAAGGCCCGCTTTGCAGCGGGCCTTTTCGATGTACTTACTTGCTCAGGTACTCGTCGATGGACTTTGCGCCCAGCTTGCCGGCACCCATGGCCAGAATGACGGTGGCCGCGCCGGTCACAGCGTCGCCGCCGGCATACACCGCCTGGCGGGAGGTCAGGCCCTCCTCGTTGACGATGATGCCGCCCTTCTTGTTGACCTCAAGTCCCTTGGTGGTGGACTTGATCAGCGGGTTGGGGCTGGTGCCCAGGGACATGATGACCGCGTCCACGCTCAGGTCGAACTCGCTGCCCTTCTTCTCCACGGGGCGGCGGCGGCCGGAGGCATCCGGCTCACCCAGTTCCATCTCGATGCAGGTCATGGACTTGACGCAGTCCTGCTCGTCGCCGTTGATCTGGACGGGGTTGTTCAGCGTCTTGAAGATGACGCCCTCCTCGATGGCGTGCTCCACCTCCTCGTGACGGGCGGGCAGCTCCTCCATGCCGCGGCGGTACACCACGTACACCTCAGCGCCCAGCCGCTTGGAGCAGCGGGCGGCGTCCATGGCCACGTTGCCGCCGCCGACCACGGCCACGGTCTTGCCCTTCAGGTCCATGATGGGGGTGTCGCTGTCCTCGCGGTAGGCCTTCATCAGGTTGATGCGGGTCAGGAACTCGTTGGCGGAATAGACGCCCTTCAGGTTCTCACCGGGGATGTTCATGAACATGGGCAGGCCCGCGCCGGAACCGATGAACACTGCCTCAAAGCCGTACTCCTCCATCAGCTCGTCGATGGTGATGGTGCGGCCCACCACGGTGTTGGTCTCCACCTTGACGCCCATGGCCTTCAGGCCGTCCACTTCCTTCTGGACGATGGCCTTGGGCAGACGGAACTCGGGAATGCCGTACACCAGCACGCCGCCGGCCAGATGCAGCGCCTCGAACACCGTGACCTCATAGCCCTTCTTGGCCAGGTCGCCGGCGCAGGTCAGGCCCGCGGGGCCGGAGCCGATCACAGCCACCTTGTGGCCGTTGGGTGCGGGGACCGCCGCGGCCTCGGTGCTGTGGGCGTTGTGCCAGTCGGCCACGAAGCGCTCCAGACGGCCGATGCCCACGGGGTCGCCCTTCTTGCCGCGGACGCAGTGCATCTCGCACTGGCTCTCCTGGGGACACACGCGGCCGCACACGGCGGGCAGGGAGCTGGTCTGATGGATGACCTGATAGGCGCCCTCGTAGTCCTTCTCCACGATCTTCTGGATGAATTCGGGGATACGCACGTTCACGGGACAGCCGTCCACGCAGGGGTGGTTCTTGCAGTTCAGGCAGCGGGCCGCCTCGTCCAGCGCCTGCTCCTCGGTGTAGCCCAGGGCCACCTCCAGGAAGTTTTTGTTGCGGACATTGGGGTCCTGGGAGGGCATTTCGTTCTTGTCCAAACGCATATTGATCTTAGCAGCCATCTTACTTTACCTCCTGCTTGAACAGATTGCAGACTTCCTCGTGCTTACGCACCTCGAAGTCGTGGTACATCTGGTTGCGCTTCACCGCCAGATCCCAGTCCACCTTGTGGCCGTCAAAGTCGGGGCCGTCCACGCAGGCGAACTTCGTCTCGCCGCCCACGGTCAGGCGGCAGCCGCCGCACATGCCGGTGCC
>OHEB01000744.1_pt1 | contig 11828 bp, 24 predicted proteins | sample 1567081 | NCBI WGS metagenome assembly OHEB01 (sample SAMEA3879569, study PRJEB24766) | human gut metagenome | biome: human-associated habitat; feature: feces | place: USA | collected 1985/1987 | reverse complement strand
CGCTGACGGCGGTAGTCAATGCCATCGTCAGCGCGATACAGAAAAAGCGCGGCAAGGCCACGACGCAGGAGGCACACCTGGCCGAGATCGACAAAAAGCTCGACAAGATGCAGAAGCACCAGGATGAGCAATACCTGTCTATCCTGCGCCTGACGATCATGTCAGAGGAAATGCCAATGTCGGAGCGATTGATCGCGGGCAAAAAATACGTAGATCTGGGAGGAAACGGGGACGTCAAGCAATTCCTACATCAGCTGGAAGCGCAGTGCGAAAGGAAGTGAAGCTGTGAGATTCAAACTCCGCTGGACAAAAGGCGAAATGTCCAAGACCATCGTGTTCTACTGCATCCGCGTGCTGACCCTCACGCTCGTGTGGGCGGTGCTGCTCGAGACAATTGCGGTCCTGCTTCAACTGGATATCGATCTTTCCGCCGTGCTGACGTTCACCGCCGCGGCATTCGGCGGTGAGCTGCTTCTGCTCGCGTTCAAGCGGGTCTTCGCAAAAAAGGACAAAGACGAATAACCGGAACCACGAAAGGGGTACATATGGAAAACATCATCAAGCGGCTCGGGAATCTCCTGAGCGTCAAATCCATCGTTACACTTGGCCTGACCATCATCTTCGCCGTCCTCGCCCTGCGGGGCGATATCTCCGGCAAGGACTTCCTGACCATCTTCCTGACGGTCATCACTTTCTACTTCGGCACGCAGAGCCAGAAGGTGCAGGACGCCATCGAGGGCGGCAGCACGAAGGAGGATGTACAGAAATGAGTGTCATGAAAGCGTCTGAACTCGTCAAAAAGCACATCGACGTCGCGAAGAACTACAAGACCGTGTACATGTGGGGCTGCTTCGGCTCTCCGGTGAGTGAGGGCATCATCGCCGAGAAAGCAAAACAGTATCCGGACTGGTACACTGCAGCGAAGCAGGCCAGATACCGCGGCCTCATCGGAAAGGGCTACTTCGGCTTTGACTGCGTGAACCTGACAAAGGGCATTCTCTGGGGCTGGAACGGCAACAAGAATGCTTACCACGGCGGCGCGCGCTATGCCGGAAACGTCGTCCCGGACGTCTCTGCCGACGGCATGATCGCCAAGTGCAAGGACGTATCGTCCACCGGCTGGGATAAGCTCGTGCCGGGCGAGGGCCTGTGGATGCCCGGGCATTGGGGCCTGTACATCGGCGACGGTCTTGCCGTTGAGTGCACGCCCATCTGGGAAGACGGCGTGCAGATCACGTGTGTTGGCAACACCGGCCTCAAAGGCGGCTACAACAGCCGCAAGTGGCAGAAACACGGGAAACTGCCGTGGGTCGACTACGACACCGAAACGGTTGACAAGACCGTCGAGGACGCCAAGAAGACCATTAAGGCAAAGGCCGGTCTCGCGGACAACACCATCAAGTATCTCTCCGATTATAAGTACGGCGACGATCTACTGAAAAAACTGGCTGCAGCCATGAAGTAAGGGGGGCGGGCCTATGGCACCGCAGGCGCGCGCCAAGCTGCCGCCGGAGCTGGGCGGCCTGACGCGGAAGGACATGGAAACCGTGATCTATCAGGCAAATCTCGGCCGCGAGAACGCGCAGATCGCGCAGCTCTATTTCGTGGATAAGCTCCCGCAGGTCGATGTTGCGACAGAACTGTATCTCGGCATGGCCACCGTGCAGCGGCGATTGCCGGAAATCATGGCCAGAATGAAGGCCGCGTCCGGGAATCTCCCGAGCTGAACAAAAGTGATGCCGGTCTGATGCACAACTGAGGCACAAGGAATCGAAAAAAAGCCCATACTGGACACATCAAAGGAGTGTTCGGTATGGGCTTTTCTTATTTCAATCCAAATCCCACCGGGCGGCAGGTCGGTGACTGCACCGTTCGAGCAATCGCAAAGGCGACGGGAAATAGCTGGGATGAAACATATATCGGGCTGTGCTTGCAAGGCCTAATCTTGGGCGATCTTCCGAGTGCGAACAGTGTCTGGGGTGCGTACCTCCGGCAGCAGGGATTTACCCGGAACGTTGTGCCGAACACATGCCCGGACTGCTATACGGTCGGCAGGTTTGCCGATGAGCACCCGCGCGGGACGTATATTCTCGCCCTCTCTGGGCATGTAGTGTGCGTGCAGGATGGGACGATCTATGACAGCTGGAATAGCGAGAGCGAAATCCCGCTTTATTACTGGGTAAAAGAAACGGAGGAATGAACATGGCATATCCCTATTTCAATCCCTATTATCCGCAGCCGATGCCGGATAACCTCATGCAGATGCGGCAGATGCAGCAGCCACAGATGCAGCCCATGCAGCAGCCTATGTCGCAGCAAGTGCAACAGAACCCCATCGCGCAGAGCGGCGTGCAGTGGGTAAGCGGCGAGCAGGAGGCAAGGGGTTATCTCATCGCGCCCAACTCCGCTGTGGCGCTGTGGGATTCTACCGCGCCGACTGTGTATCTCAAGCAGGCGGATGCAAGTGGGAAGCCGACGCTCAAGATTTACGACCTTGTAGAGCGCGCAGAAACGCCCCGTACAGCTCCGCAGGGAAAGAGCGTGGAATTTGTCACCCGCAAAGAGTTTGACGCGCTGGCGGCGCTTGTGGGCGAAATAAAGGGTAAAAAGAAACGCAAGGCCGAGGAGGACGAAGACGATGAGTAATCCGTTTATGGCCGCGCTGGGCGGCGGGCAGGGCCCTATGGGAAACTTTGCCCAGATGGTGCAGCAGTTTAACCAGTTCAAATCGAATTTCAAGGGAGACCCCAAAGCCGAGGTCGAAAAGCTCTTGCAGAGTGGTAGGCTAAACCAGCAGCAGCTCAATCAGCTACAGCAGATGGCGAAGCAGTTTCAAAGCCTGATGCAGTAATCATCAACATAAATCAACATCGTGGCCACGATTTGATGAATAAAAATTTTTCAAAGGAGTGATACTATGTCTCTTTCTGACGGCGGCGTTCAGGCCACTATGCCTGTTGCGCCAACCGGCATGATGAACAGCGGCTTTGGCGGCTTCGGTGGCGATGGCGCGTGGTGGATCATCATTCTTTTCCTGTTTGTTTTCTGCGGCTGGGGAAACAACGGCTGGGGAAACAACGGCAACAGCGGTGCTGCTGACAATTACGTCCTTGCAAGCGATTTTGCCACTCTTCAGCGCCAGATCGACAGCGCAGCATCGACGATCGAACGTAAAAGCGACATTACGCAGCAGGGCATCTGCGATGGCTTCTACTCCATGAACACTACGCTGCTGAACGGCTTTGCGGGCGTCAATCAGAACATGAACAGCGGTTTCCAGAATGCCGAGCTTTCCCGCTGCAACCAGCAGGCAGCTCTCATGCAGCAGCTCAACGCCATGCAGATGCAGGCCGCAGATTGCTGCTGCGAAAACCGTGCAGCTATCGCCCAGGTGCGCTACGACATGGCGACGCAGGCGTGCGACACGCGCAACACCGTGCAGAACGCCACGCGCGACATCATTGACGCGAACAACCAGAACAGCCGCGCCATCCTCGACTTCCTGACGCAAAGCAAGCTGTCCGACCTCCAGACCGAGAATCAGAATCTGAAGCTGGCGGCATCTCAGGCCGCGCAGAACAACTATCTGATCTCGCAGCTGCGTCCGTGCCCTTCGCCTGCCTACATTACTTGTAACCCGTGGGCAGGCAGCGGTTACGGCGGCTGTGGCTGCAATCAGGGTTGTGGCTGCTGACAACTGCATAGCATAGCTTTTTCGTGACCTCACGAAAATGGTCGGCCCCGTGCCGATACTAACAACAACGCGGCGGGGCAATAGCCCTGCCGCTGTATTTTTATGAAAGGAATGATTTTATGGCTGAATTTACATCATCCGGGATTCAAACTGTCACCGCTGGGCAGAACGTCCCTCTGATCTCCACGGCGGCTTGTGGAAAGCCGTGCATCGTACATCGCGAAGGCAGCGGGCTCGTTACGCTGCGCGGGCTTACGCAGCAATGCAAGGCGAAGTTCCGCGTATCATTTGGCGCGAATATCGCCGTCCCTACAGGCGGAACAGTAGGTGCCATTACCGCTGCGCTCGCAATCAACGGCGAACCTCTGAGCAGCGCCACAGCGACCGTAACCCCTGCGGCTGTTGAGAACTATTTCAACATCTTCGTTCCCACATTCGTGGAAGTCCCGCGCGGCTGCTGCCTGACTGTAGCGGCGAAGAACACCAGCGCGCAGGCGGTCAGTTTCGCAAATAGCAATATGATCGTCGAGCGCGTATCGTGAAGGGAGGATGCAATATGTACGATTTGAGAAACCTGCGTGAAATGCTCTGCAAGGAGCTTGACGAAATCGCCGCCAAGCGCGAAATGTCTGCGGGAGATCTGGACGCGATCCAGAAGCTGACGAGCTCCATCAAGAATACCTACAAGATCGAGATGGCTGAAGACGGCGGCTATTCCCGCGATAGCGAGTGGGAGGCGGATATGCGCGGTACTTACGGCCGGGGCAGCTCTTACCGTGGCCGCCGCCGTGACGCAATGGGCCGCTATACCCGCGCTGATGCCCGCGAGCATATTCGCGCGCAGCTGGACGATATGATGCGCGACGCGGATGACGATAAAACCCGTGACGCGATCCGCCGCTGCATGGAGCAGATCGAGCGGGCATAAGGAGGGACAGACATGCTGGATGAGGCCGAAATCCGAAAGGAAATAGCACGGCTGGAATATGAAGAATCCAGCTATCCCAATTATGCCAAACTGGCGAACCTATATGTGATACGCGACAAGATGCAGGGAGCGGAGAATGCCAGAGATAAGTTTGTGGGTTACTATTCCGGCGCTCCCGCCCCTGTGACCGCAGAACCGGCTACCGTGGGCGAGTACGGGGACAGCGAGTTTTTGCTTGCGGTAGCCGGGAAAGACCCGGCGAAGGCTTGGACGGTCATTGACGAACTTATGGATACACTTGCATTAGTGAATCGGAAAGTGTATGATTCAGTTATGCGGAAAATCAAAGGCATATAGCGTGCTGCGTTGTATGTTACATTATATGCTACAACTCAGATTTTTCCTTGATATTTCAATGGGTTTGCCTCCCCTGCTAAGGGAGTAGGCGTCTAAAAAGCGCGCGAGAGTTCAAATCTCTCCTTCCGCGCCAAAGTACCGATTTTAGCAAAATTTAAGCTAAAATCGGTACTTTTTTGTTTTAAATACTCCGCTTTTTATGATGTTTTGAAATTACAAAAATCACGCTGAGTTATGCCGAATAACATAAAGTTATGATGCGTATGCTACATTGTATGTTACAAACTTCCGGTTATGGCATGGGACTCCCCCGCCTTCTCGTCCCCTTGCAGCTGGTTTACCGCGTCTACCATCCCACGCATATCTGGATGAACATATCTCTGCGTCGTCGTTATTTTCGTGTGTCGCATGATTTCCTTGATCGTAAACGGGTCGATGTTTTTCATCGCGAGGGCTGTAGCTGTTGTATGGCGGCATGAGTAAGGTGGCAGCTTTTGCACTCCGGCAAGCTCTAAACACTCATAATATCTCTTGTAAAAATTATCTTTGTTTATGCAGCAGATATTTCCGACGCGCGACTTGCTTTCTTCGCATAGTTCATGCAGCACCGGCGCAACGAAATCCGGGAAGACCATAGGCGTTTCCTTCCGCTTCTTTGTCTTTATGCCGCCCCGGACGATCTCGTTTTTCTCAAAGTCAATCATGTCCTTCTTGAGCTTCAGAAGCTCACCAGGCATCATGCCTGTATAGATCATCGTAAGGATAAAACCGACAAAATGATCTTTTGCATACGCTTCCCATAGTTTTTTGACGTCGGCGTCGGTAAACGGCTCCGGCGATTTTTCGTCCAGCTCCGGGAGCTTAATGTATTCCGCGAGATTGACAGTGGTCTGCTTTTCAGCAATCGCGAGGTTATAGCAGTGTGAAAGGACTGTTTTCATATCCTTCCGCGTGTAATAGGTGCTGGCATTGCGGTCGATAGCATCCTGTATCTGTGAGATGGTGAGCGTGTCAATTTCGCAGTCGGCGAGCTCCTTCATGCGCTCGAAAGCTTTTTCCGCTGCACCCTGCCGGTTCGCCGACAAGGACAGGTAATCTCCGCGCAGATACGTCTTGTAGTATGCTCTGAGTGTAGGGCTTCGCCGCTCTTCTTTCGGCGGGTTGGCGGCATATTGGAGCGCGGCACGCTTTGACATAAAGCCTCCCTTTGTCTTCATCTTTTGATGGAGCTTGTCGTTTTCGTCAAGGTACGTCTTTTCAGTCCACCGAGCAGTCCACGTCTTGCCGCGCTGGTATGCGTTTCCCTGCCCGTTTCCGCGCGTCCGATTGCGCTGCGCTTCCTGTTTTTTACCGCACCAGCAACAGTAGGGCGCGCCGTCTGGGATTTCTTTTTTACACTTGATGCACTCCATGTTTCCCTCCACGTTCTTTTCGGATTGCATAGAAAGTAATTGCCGAAGCCAGCGCTGAACCTACAATCAGGGCAATGCAACCCCATGCAGCTACGGACAAATCTCCGTCGCGAATGAGACCTACGCTCCGAATCTGTGCATCCGTCACAAGGCAGGCAATCAGAGAAAAGGATAGCAGCATACAAAACAGGGCGAGAACGTAACACATTGTATGTGTAGACCTTATCTGTGCGCTCTGCGCTGCTGCTGTTGCCTCCAGCTTGGCGTTTTCAATCTCGACATGATGAATCTGCCCGGCCAGTTCTTCCGAGCTTTCTGCGGGCTGGACGAGCCCAAACAGTTCATCCAGCGACAGCCCGAGAACGCGGCATAGTGCGGCAGAGTTATATAGTTTTGGGTCTTGCTGTGTTCCTGCGCAGAGCTTCGTCACAGCCGATCTGGAAACGCCGGATTCATCGACAAGTCTGTCAATGGTGTAATGCTGATCTTCCTTCGCCCGCTTTATGTTTCCCTGATATGCAGAAATATACGGGGCGATTTCCTGAATTGCCGACATGATATACCTCCATTTTCACATATATTTCGCTGATCTTTCCGCCACTGGTATGGTTTTACCAATTTGATGGTAGACATTTCTACCCGTTTTGCTATGCTGGTTACAGACGCGTGAGAAAGCCCCACCGCCGGTGGCGCGGCGGTGGGGCGATCTTAAACATTCCATTATACAAAATAGTCTGTCCCATAATTGCCGCTTACGAGGGTTACCGGACGAAGAAAATACAAGGTGTTCTTTGTGGAAGATTCCAAATTGAAATTCTTGAACAGACGTTCTAAAATATGGAGGTACACAAAATGCAGAGCATCAATATTCGCTTTGAAAACGGGAAAGTAAACATCATCGTAGACGGGGCACTTTTCAAGGACGTTCACAGTCTGAGCCTCGACTATATCAAGGGAGCGCCTATGCTCTTTGCCTGTGTCTCCGATGTAGGGGAGCAGCAGGACAAACGGCGGGAGCCGCGGATCCTGCACTAGTCATAGTACTTCATGCGCATGGACGGTATTGTGACCTGGTTGCCAAGCACAGCAATATAAGTTTGCACGCCCTTGCATTCACCGTAGCACGTGATCTGATCGTTCTCCAAAATGCGGCTTTCTCCTTCTGGCCTTGAGTATGTTACATACCAGATCCCAAAAGGTGTTTGCACGCGAAGCGTGACGGAGTTCAGGAATCCCTCTTGAACTTCAATGACTGTTCCACTTATTACAACTTTTTTCCCCTTGTAATCGTCCGGATCTCTTGAAATCGCGGAATAAGAAAGATCCTCACATTGCGCTATGTATTCTTCGCGAGAAAGCTCTTTCGGCTTGTCTTCTTCGCTTTCAAGTATATACTCGGTGCCTGTGTTCTCCGTTTGCTTTTCGAGTTCGTTATTTGGCTCATAGTTTTGCGGCGAAGAGGGAGCTACCGAAATCATACTTGATAAGCTGACAACACACAGAGCGCACAGAATCGCGACAAGCACTTTTCCGAGCGGGGACAACTTCTTTCTGTTTTTCGCTCCGCAAGCCGGGCAACGCTTTACCTTCGCGTTGATCTGCGCGCCGCACGTCTTGCATACGATTTTTCTGTTCAGAGTCTGACAGTACGGGCAGAATTTCTCTCTTTCGTCAAACTCTTCCCCGCACCGCGGGCAGGTTACGTGATAGATCTGCTTCTGCATACAACATCGCCCTCCATATATTTTGGTAATACTTGTATGGTATCACCAAAACGAAACAGCCGCAATGCCGAACCTGCACAAAAATAGACGTTGAAATTTGGAAGTTTGGAGATAGGAGGCCTCAATGCTGGAAAATTTACAGGAAGTGTGCTATGATAGCAACCAGATAGAGCGGATTCGCACAAAGCTAAAGCGGATCGTGTTAGAACTTTCGGTTGAAGAACAGGAAGAACTTTTGAGAATGATTAAGGAGGGTATGCATGAGTAAGCCGTTCACTCCGATTCATGTAATGACTGAAGCGTTTCGGAAAGCCATGTATGATATTGTTGCAGAAGCGCAAGAGCAGACACCTGCTCAACGGAAAGCGAAGGAGGGTAAGTGTGTTCACAACAAGAAATGAGCTAAAGCGCAGAATTGCGGACCTTGAACGAGAACGTGACGCGCTTTTGCGGGAGCGCGAAATTGCAGACAACAGCGGCCTAGCAAAATGCAAGGGAATCATGTGCAGAAGTTGCGAACACGCTGTCTTTATTTCTAATATATGTGGGTCTAGCAGACTTCTTGGCTGCGATCTAACGACAAACTGCGATAACTACAAAAGGATTCCCCACAGCGCAGCTAAGGCTTGACAATCGATACAATAAGGCTGGAAATAGCAATCAGCGTCGTAATTAAATACGGAACCCAGAAATTCCTTCCGTCGCGTCTCCTTTGATCTACATAAGCGCGACCAGCATATGTGATCTCATAGCCAAATTGCTTGTGATCTCCAACATCGTTAATAGATTCGCTGGATTCCCAAGTGGATATGAACTTCTCAGAACAAAGAGCGGAAACACACAGACTGCTGCTTTCTCTTTCTTCTTCGTGTGTTTCTGCCTGAATTTCGTCAAAAGTCAACCGATCTTTTTTGTAGAAAAGGACTAGAAGTTTGTACGCTTTTTTATCAAGCATAGTCAACCCCTCTGGCTTTTCAAATACCGGATATATTTGATCACGTCAGCGAGTTCTTCGCCGGACGCAGAATCCAGAAAGTCTAATATCTCCTGCGCGGCAGGACTCACCGCCTCATCCTTCGGGATGGGGTCTTTTTTTATGCCCTTTTCGCGTTCCTGCTCCAGCAGCCCGCGCACAAGCTCAATGTCGGCCTGCTCCGTCAGAATCTCCTCCGGCGTGGTTTGCAGCATGACGCACATACGGACAGCTTCTTCGGGGGAGGGAAAGTTCTTCGCACGCTTCCATTCCGTAATCCACCCGCGAGATTTTTTCATAACTGTTTCGGAAAAGTATGCTTTGCTCCATCCTTTCCCCTCTACGAGAGAATTTACTTCTTCAATATTTGGCGTGACAACAAGACGTTTAGACATTTTGCTACCCCTTATATTCGATTAGATATGTACGCCCATGCTTAGTGCGCGTTATTGTCCCGTCTTTAGCCATGAAGTACAAAATTGTTGATATGTCGTTTTGAACGACAGGATCAAAGCGTTTATACAAATCCGTTTGAAGAATAGAATGGCTTTCCGAAAGAACGCTCTCAATTTTTGACTTTAAATTGTTGGTTTGTGAAATATATAAAGATTCTTTTGCGGATAATTGGTCTTTGTTTTTAAGCAACTCTTTTAACTCGCATTCAAAGCGATCAACATAACAAAAATCTGCATCTTTTGAATTGTGAGCGTGTTCCCACATCTCAGAAAAATAAGTTTGGTATTCTGGGCCAAGAGAATAGCATTTCGATTTAAGACTGTAAAATGCATCAATAAGCTTTTGCAATGTTTCAATTCTCTCGTTCAGTAGAAGCTTTGCATTCAACGAAACGGCGCAATTTGCCATATAACTTTCTATTGGACGGATTTCTTTTTCAATCATCATGTATTGCTCTAACATATCCGATTGGCTTTTGCTGGGGCTGTTTATGGTGGGGCGCTTGTCTTTGGATGAAGCTTGGCGCATGACGCTTTTTTGCTTTTTTAGAAACCACATAAAAACCTCACAAAAAAAGTCAATCCAATTTGTACAACATTTCATCGTAAGTATTGTTGACATACGACATAACGTTGTATATAATATGCTTACAGAGCTTAATCAAGGCAACAAAAAACCAAGCCCCATCCGAATCTTCGTTTTGCGGGCGTATGGACAATATTTTGTTGGCTGACACTTACATAATAACGGCTATACATGGCTTTGTCAAGATAAAGCTCTTAATTTGGCTGCGGCGTAAAGAAAAGCCGCCCGTGGTTCGTTCACGAGCGGGTTTCCCCAGAGTTGTTTACCAGAACGCGCTGCACAGGATGGTCGTCTGCATTACTTCGCATCCGTCCGAATTGGTAGAGTTCTTTCCACCGGCTCGGCAATGCCATCCTGACACAAAACGAACTTGCGCTTCTATGGACGCGCCGCTCACTTTGGCAGTTCTGGCGCTGCCCCTTGCCCTAACGCATCACGCCGTTTCTTTGGTCTGGAACTGGCAAGTTCAAAAGTTTGGTCATGAAAACCACCTCCCAAATTTACCTAAAAGGGCTAAGGACAGTATAGCACGTCTGGGGCGCTGCGGTCAACAAAACTTAATTAAGGAATGGAGGAATGAGCGCTTGACATTGAAAGAGCTTCGGGCGCGGGCTGGGCTTCTGCAAAAAGATGTTGCAAGGCGAGCTGATGTCTCGATCATCGCCGTCTCGAATTGGGAGCTCGGTAAAAACGGAATCGCCCGGAAGTACAAGAAAAAGCTCGTCCGTCTCTACGGCTGCACGCCGCAGGAGCTGGACGAGGCAATTGAGGGAAGCAGAAAGGAGGAAAAATGACGCTGGACGATATCCGGGCAATGTCAAAGCCCACAATCCTCGCAAGCGAGGCGGCGCAGGTGCTCGGCTGTAACCCGCAATGGCTTCGCTTGATGGCGAGGGAACAGCCTGAAAAGCTGGGCTTTCCGGTCTGCTGCACAAGCAAGCACAGAGTGAAGATCCCGAGAGAGCCGTTTTTGCGGTTTCTCGGAGCATGAGGAGGAACAAAGGAGGATACTGAACACCATGAGAAAAGCCAAAACCACCACCACCGTCGTGTCCCTGATTGCGGCGGCTCTGCTGGCACTGCTGATTACGGCCATGTTGACTGGCTGCTCGGAGGCAGACAAGGTCAATGCCAACATCAGCAAGCAGGCGGATTATTTCGAATCCGAGCGCCGGATCACCGTATACAACGCCCGGACAGACAAGATCATCCTCGAGACCGAGGGTTACATGAGCATTTCTAATAACGGAAGCAGTGAGCTGGTCGTGACCTGCAAGGTCGGCCCCGGCGAGTACAAGAAGAATTACATATACTTGAACGACTACACTCTCTACGTGGTAGAGGACATTTCCGGGACGCACACAGACCCGTACCACTACAAGATGTACTTCCACACGGAATTCCCGGTCGATGTTGAGGTAAGGCCATGAAGATCAAGGAGCTTTTGAGCCTTTTCCGCCTGACGTGCGACGTGCGGGAGGCGGGAGGCTGACCCATGGGGAAGGAAAAGACCTACACCCTCACATTGAGCGGGCAGGAGCTGCATGATCTGATCGAGGCGGCGCTGGTCTGTGAGTGCCAGACGGCGCAGATCATAAACGGGCTGAAGCGCAAGGGGCTGGATCTGGACGCGCAGAAGCTCGTTACACAAAATGCCCGGCTGGCGCGGATCGTCAGGCGGATGCAGGAGACGAAGGAG
>OHEB01000725.1_pt1 | contig 12154 bp, 9 predicted proteins | sample 1567081 | NCBI WGS metagenome assembly OHEB01 (sample SAMEA3879569, study PRJEB24766) | human gut metagenome | biome: human-associated habitat; feature: feces | place: USA | collected 1985/1987 | reverse complement strand
ACCGTACTTATGGCCGATAGCCTTGATAGTCTCTTCCTTAGTATTTGTGTAATCCTTGCCGTTAAATGTAACTTTAGCTGTGTAAACAATCTTACCTGCTTCTGTACATGTTGCGCCATCAGATTTCTCAGTTACTTTTGCATCAACTGTTTCTACATGTTTCTCATCATTTGCACATGTAAATGTTGCTGTTGCTGTGTAAGTGTTGTTCTCACCCTTTGTCCAGTTCCATGTTGGTTCACCATACTTATGGCCAAGTGCCGGTAAATCAACTTCTTTTGGATCTGCTGTTAATGTACCGATTTCCTTACCATCAGCATCTGTAACTGTCGCTGTTGCTGTATAAACATCTTTACCAGCTTCTGTACATGTTGCTGCTTTGGAATTCTCTGTATCCTTAACAACATTAACTTTAATCTGGTCTTCTGTTGGTTCATTATCACAAACGGAGCATTTAACACCTGTTACAGATGCTGTGCAATTAGTTACATTGCCATTGTCATCTTTAACTTCGTTCCATGTCCATGCACCTGTGTATGCATGCTTTCCAGCTTCCTTTGCCTCAGTAGTTGTTACAACATACTCCACACCATCAGCTGTCTTATCTGCTGCTTTGTAGTACATAGTCACGCCCTGTTCACATGTACCTGTATGGCCAGCAAGTTTAGCCGTTGCAGTTACTTTTTCTGCAAGAGTTTTCTCAATAGAATCTCTGTTAGCTTTGTTTGTTACATTTTCATCTGATTCAAGGAGACAATCCAGTTTATTGATCTGATTTGCACAAGTTTCACATTTCAGATTCTGGAATGTAACGCTTGTGTGATCATCGCTCCATTCAGCATCTGTTGCTGCATAAGCATGTCCTTCTGCTGCGTTCTTCTGAGCTTCATCCCAGATAGCTTTTCTTTTCTCGTATGTAGAATTAGCCTGTTCATATTTGGACTTAACAGGTTCTGTAATACAAGCACCGCACTCTGGGCAAACATAGTTGTCCGCTTCGTTCCAGTTACCGCTATCAGTCTTTGTATAGTATGTTTCATGGAACTTGATGTAATGATGTTCGTGTGCTGTATTCTCTGCTTCTACACGTGTGCCCTCTTTGATCAGACCACAGTCAGAACAACGTTCTTCTGTAAATGCATTACGTCCGCAGTATGCAGGTTCAGAAACTGTTTCATAATTATGAGAAGTACCTGTCAGTGTCTTCATATCAACTGTATCAACGAAGTTAGCTGACCACATGAACTCGTCATTATCATTGCTCTGACTGCCCATGAACTGCTGATACTTCTTGTAGTTTGTATAAGTCGGATTGTAATCTGTCTCTTCGAATTCATAACCGTAGCTGGAATGGTCAAGCAGTTTGCTCTTACCTGAAATGAACGCGAAGTTTGTACCGATTGAAACAATCAGTTTGTCACCCTTCACAGTCAGACCTGCGATTGGATGATTTGTGACAGTGAAATCTGCACTCTTTTCATCTGTTGTTGTAAATGCCATACCGCCAAATAACTTGGTTGTATCACGTTTTGCAGATACTGTGTTATATTCCTTCACAACGGCTACTGCACCGTCTGCAGGATTGTAGGAAACGATATCGTTGGATACGTTGAAGTAAATCTTACCATCTGTATACAGTGCTGCTGTCAGACCGATGGATGGGTAAATGCTCTGTTCATCCACGAACTGTGCATACAGTTTTGTCAGGAGGTCGTTCTTCACCATCTTACCGTCTTTGAGAACGCTTACAAATGTATCGTTGTTTTCCTTGTCTGTGAAATTAATCAGTGTCTCATAATCGCTGTCGCCATCGCCTGTATCCTTATTTGTCAGTTTATGACGAACAATCTTGTACTCTGCAGCCTTCTGGCTCTGATTCATGCTTGTACTGTTTACTCTGTCAAACAGGTCTGTCGAATCATACATATAGTAAGCATAACCATCTGCATAGTAAACATTACTTGCTGCACGAGCCATCCATGCTTTTTCATATGTTGTATCTGTTGCTTCATTCTGATAAAGTGATCTTAAAACACTAAAGTTACCCTGATACAATTTTCTTGCATCTGTATCGCTGAACAGGAAGAAGACATGGTTCATATCACCATCTGTCTCGACACGGTCACGACTCATAACTTCTGTGTAGACATCTGTATAACAAGGGTCTACATAGTACCACTGACCATCCACCTTGACTGCATTCCAGTAATGGTCGGAACCGAAGTCTTCCTGTTCTTCGCCATACATTGTAACGTTGGACTGGAAGGAAATTCTTACAAGGTCAACTGTGTAGCCTGCATTGATATCCAGTGTCTTACCATCTGAACCATAGTACAGTTCTTTGGCTGTCTTCCAGTTATCACATACTTCTGAAGTTGTACCATCATCTGCTGTAACAGTTTTCTTGCTGTCATAACCTTTACTTGGATCTTTAAGATAAATATCTTTATCCAGGCACTGCACAAGATATGAAAAAGCTCTGGAGTAACCCAGACATACAGATGTACCCATACCGAATGCACCAAACTGAGTACCTTCCCAATAGTTGATGACACCAGTTGTCATACCGGTTGCAGCCTGCTTCGCATAGATTGGAATCGCCTGCTTAAAGCTTGTTTCCTTCGTTCCATCACCGTCCATATCCAATGCCGGATCATCGCTATCTAACTGCCGCTGAGTAAGCTGCTCAACAGTCACCTTAACTCCAGGAGCATTCTCAGGGTCTGCCTCAACACCATTTTCTTCCGCATCTTTGATAAATGCGTCTGCCTGCTCTTTAAGCTGATCAGCAGCATCATCACCAAAGTTAGTTCTTGCAAATGCATCTGGATCTTTATCAATATCTGTCTTATGCTGTTCAACATAAGCCTTTGCCTGTTCCTGAGCTGCTTGTTTTTCAGCATCCGTTGGATTCTCAGGATCAGCAGCCTTTGCTAATGCCTGTTTATAAACAGCATCCTGAATGGCATTCTCATAAAAAGTAACAAGTAAATTCTGCTTAATGCCTGCATAAATCTGATCATGGAAATTCTGTTTGATCTGTGGTTCGTAAACCTTATAGATCTCATCGTAAACTTCATCCTCATGCTTCTGCTTCTGAGGATCCTTTGCAATCATCGGCTTGTCATCATCTGATTCCTTACCAGAGTTCATGATGTAGGACATATCAAATGTATTGTTATGGGCCAACCAGTCATTCAGAACAAGCAGCTTCTGTGCCTTTGTCTGCGCACCTGATGCTGTAACTGCAGCAAGGGCTTCATCTCTTGCATTTGTTACATCTGGACCATAATACTTAATACCTAACTTATCACCATATGTGAAAGTAAAGATCATACCTGTCAGGTCATCGTAGCTCACCTTGCCATCTCTGACATCCTGAACAGATTTGCCGTCTAAGGCAAGCATCTCACCAAGGATACCAAGACCATCTGTATCATCGTTGAAATCCAGAAAGAATGGATTCTGAACACCGAGTACATTAGCATTGGCTGACCACTGATTCAGATACTGCTGATACATACCAACAACTGTATTAATCTGGTCTTCTGTCAGCTTCTTGGTTTCAGCCTGTTCATCTGCTTCATACAGGTCTGCTGTGCTGATATTAGATTCATTGGATTCTGTGCCGGCTTCTCCGCCAACCATTTCGAGATCCCCCAATGCTTCACGCAGGCTCTGGATTGCCGGATCGCTTTCATCAATCTTTATATCTTTTGTAAGTGCTTCTGCTACAGCTGCATTAGCACCCTTGAACTGGATGACTGGTGTCTGTATTGTAATACCTGAAATAGTTACTTTATTTTCATCAGTATCTGTGTTTGAAGAATCAGTAGTTGCTTCTGTTGCATCATCTTCTGTCACAGAATCTTCTGTTGCTGGATCTTCTGCCTCATTTGTATTGGTGTTATCCTGCACGGCTTCTGTAGTATTTTCCTGCACTGCTGGTGTTTCTTCATGTGCAGGCTCTGCAAAAACTGTTGAAGGCACTACACTGAATACCATCATAGCAGAGAGGAATAAACTCAAAAGCATTTTACTTCTCTTTTTCATAATGTCTACCCTTCCTTTCGTGTTTGTATTAGATAATCCATATTATGTTTTTTGTTTGCCCCCACCTCATTTCCATTGTATTTTATTTATACTCCACCCTCTATTATATGCTACTGTAATTCGTATTTTGCATATATTTTTGCATATAATATAGTAATTAGGTATTTACTTTAATATATCACTGCTAACTGTTTTGTTCAAGACATACTGACGTTTTTTAGCACAAAAACACATCGAAAAGTCTGGTTTTCAGGTTTCTGGCATGTATAAACGTAATAAAGAAATTCCCCCGTATCTTATGATTTGTTAAAATACGGGGAATCATCAAGTCTTTTCTTACTTATTTATATAGAATTTACATATTGATGCGACAGAGGAGTCTTTTTTAGTTCAGTTCCTCAAGAATTGCTGCTGTGAGTTCTTTTCTGTTTGTCTTGAAGTGGAAATACGGTCTTTCCTTGATTACGCGGATGTCTACCGGATATTCATATTCTTCCAGTGCATCTGCAAGACCTGCTTTTACTTCATCCAGACTCTTTGTTTCATCAAGGATTACAAAGAAATATGGAAGGAAATATCCTTCATGATCCTGATCTGGTACAAAGCAGAAGAATCCATCTTCTACACCAGCTACACGTACTGCTTTTGTCTCCATTCTCATCATGTAAAGTTCTCCGCCACCGAAACGCTTTGTTGTTCCACGTCCAAGAATGTATACAATTCCGTGTTCATTGATGTAAGCTTTATCTCCCGTATGTAACCAGCAGTTCCCATCTGGATGATTGATCAGTGTTCTTTCAGTAAGTTCATCGCCTCTCCATCCCGCATAGTGGAGCATCATAGCAGGACCCGTCATACATAATTCTCCGATTTCTCCATAATTCAGTTCTTCCAGATCCTCTGAGAATACTGCCATAGTTGTTGCCGGCATTGGCATTCCGACGCATCCGTCTACCAGCGGGAACATCGGATTTGGAAGTGTAAAGTTTGAACATCCTTCACTCTGACCATATCCGGCACTTAAAGTTGCTTTAACATTATGCTTATGGAAGAATGCTTCTACTTCTTGTGTTTTCCTTTCGTTCATTGCTTCAGCTCCGGTTCCGATACTTCTTAGATGAGACATATCGTAATCTTCCGGAATTCTGTCACTCTTCATAAGCATTTCACAGAACATTGGAATCAGTGCCCAGAAGTTTGGCTTCTGCTCCATAAATGCGATATCAATATCTTCCAGCGGACAGAATGGATCAAGTACCATAATCAGTCCTGCTGACAATGGGAAGATTGCCATTGATACAGTTACTGCAATCAGTGCAGGTGGTAAGATTGGCAGCCACCATTTTTCCGGCGGAATAAAGATGGACATCTGGAATGCAGTTGCTACTATATTAGAAGAAGAATGAATAACTAATTTAGAGATTCCTGTGGATCCGCTTGTATATGCGCCAAATACTGGTCTGTTCACATCTTCTTGTGCCATATAGTCTTCTGTATAATCTTTCCCAAGTGCCAGGAACTCGTCCCATGTAAGATCTCCTTCTGTTGTCTCTATCGCACCGGTATATCTGGATGCAATTTCTTTTTCAACATAGTCCGGGACAGATTTTCTATCTGCATAATCATATGGAGAAACCTTAATTACACGCTTCATTGGTGTCGTTGCACGGAACAGATCTTCATCTGACTTTGATGTATAATCCATGACAAATGCTGTCTCTGATTTTGATTTTCTGATTGCAAAACATAATTCTTCTGGAATGTCATCTCTGCAGATAATTGCAGCTCCGATTCTTTCTGCTGCGATCAGAAGGATAAAATGTGCCGGAACACTTTGCAGAAATACAGGAATTCTGTTTCCTTCACCAAATCCAAGTATCTTTAAAGATTTTGCTGCTTTATCAACTTCTCCCCAGAATTCTTTCCATGTAATTTTGTTTCCGTAATATTCAAATGCAATTTTATTTTCGTCTGGATTTTTTGCTCTTAAAAACGTTTCAACAGTTATTGTTGGCACTTCAACGTTGCGCAGTGCTTCTGGATAAAACTGTAACCATGGTTTATCAACGCTCGCTTTTCCAGTTAATGTTGCTCCTGTATTTTCCATAATTATTTACTTCCTTTTCCGATTATTTATTTGTTTTATAATGACGATTCGTATTCTATCATGGATATTTTTCCTTTTCAATAGAAGTGGTGAATTTGGCATATTGAATCAAACAAATCAACTAATTCATTTTTTTCAGGATTTCATTCAATAGGAAATTTTTTGTATAAATGTTCTTGTTTTCTTATTTTGTATGCAGTACACTAAAATTATAATAGAAGAGAGGGGCTTTTGATTATTATGAAAGAAAAAAACAGATTCAGTGTTCTGTTAGAGCATCTGACATCTATGGCCAATTTAAAAAATTATGTACTTGCCAAAGCTGTGCAGTATGATGAATCTTATATAAGCAAATGGATTTGTGGAAAATCACTTCCAACAGAAAAAAATCACGAAATTATTTTGCAGAATATCAGCCAGTGTATTGTTGAGGCTCTGACTGATGATAACCGGGACACTTTTTTAGAAGAATATCAAATTTCTGACGTTTCGAATCTTCAGAAAGCGATTTACGATCATCTCGAATCTGAATATACATATGTAAAAGAACTTCAGGTAACAACTGGTTCTAAAGTGGCTACTAAAATTTCATATTATCCGGAACTTACACTGGATCAGTTTATCTTTAAAATGAAACATCCAGCACTCCGTAAAGTACAGTCGCTAAATATTTATGCTATGGTAGATATTCTGAATGTAGACACGAATTATCAGCTTTTAATTGCTGAATTTAACAGCATGCACAATGACATAGGACTTGTGCTTCCAGGAGTTCATTTTTCTTTAATGATTGATTTGGAATCGTCTTCAGATAATCCGGTTTATACGGCTGGTTTCCTGATGAATTTGCTTTCAAATCTTTCGAATATTGATTTTAATCTTTATTGCGGAACACAGGCACAGAAAAAAATGGTTTTTGCGATTAAAGATATTTATTCGCTTTCAGGTATGTTAGTTGATCAGAACCATTGTCTTGCTGTTACAACAATTGAAGATTCGTCTCTTTCAACGGAACTTTATTACAAATTAAAATTACTTTGCAGCAAAGAAACATTGCTTATTCGACGGACATCTATTCCTGAAATGATTCGTACTTACGAATATGAGCATTCACTGTTTGCCCGGAATTCTTCTTGTCTGCTTGGACATTTTACAGAACATTTTCTTCCAACTGATTTACATAATGAGCTGCTTGATAAGTATGGCTCTTTTATAGGAAAGACATACAGACCTGTACTTCAAAAAATGCATTCTCTGGTATCGCAGATACTTGCTGTTACACCGATAAGAGCACTGATTTATGCTTCTGCATTTACAGATTTTACAGTTACTGGCGAATTGGATTTCTATGGTTATCGAATTCAGCTTTCGCCGGAACAGCGTCTTCATTTTTTTAAGCATATGAAACATCTGCATGAAATTTCAAATGCGCTTCAGATTAAGATTTTGCCGAATGGTTTGCTGTCTGATTACCAGCATATCCCAAGACCGACACTGTTTTTTGCAGATGAGTTTTCTTATTTGCGTTTTAGGAGAAATACACCGTATTACAATATCTGCATTCCGGTAAATGCACCATAGCGAGTACTCCTTAAATTTTACAGCCGCCATCCCTGGCGACTGTATGTTTGATATTTTATTTTCTGATATGTGCTGGAAGATTCTCAGACCATGGTAACAAATCTTCTAGGAAGCTACGGTCTGTATCTTCCATATGCTTTGGTATCTCCTCCAAGAGATACTCAAAATAATCATATGGTTTAAGATTATTAGCTTTTGCTGTTTCAGCAATACTATATATCATGGCTGATGTTCTGGCACCATTGATTGTATCAATCATCTGCCAGTTCTTCTTGCCTACACAGAAACCTCTGATAGCTCGCTCACTTGCATTATTATCGATTGGTACATCGCCATCTGTGAGGAATACCTTGAGGTATTTTTCCTGGTTTAATGCATATTTAAATGCATCCTGAAGCTTACATGAGCCCGATACATTTGCCTGATTTTGTTTTAGGTACATAAACAAGGCATCCACAAGCGGTTTGATTATTGCCTGTCGTTGCTCAAGTCGTTCATTGGAAGTCAGATCCTTTAGCTTACCTTCTTCCCGGTAGATTGCCTGAATCTGCTTCATGGCAATGTATGATACGGTTCCTTTTTGAGATCCCTTTGGAATCACTTGTAGCGCCTGCTCGAATCGGCGTCTCATGTGAACCCAGCAGCCCGCAATGGTTAGGTCTTCTTTCTCTTTTTCAAGAGTGTGATAGACCTGATATCCATCGGTCACACAGATTCCACTGAAATCCTTTAGGAATTCTCTAGGATGTGAGGCATTTCTGGTGAGCTGATAATCATATAGGATTATCTGTTGTTCAGGATTCATATACCCTGAACGGTAGACCCACATATAGCTCTTGCTACCTGCAGCTCGGCCATCCTTGTTTACGAGAACCGGAGTTTCGTCGGCCTGGATTACATGATAGTCATAGATTAGCTTATGCAGATAATCATACATAACTGATATGTAGGTCTCACCAAGACGGATCATCCAGTTGGCCATGTTTTGGCGGGTGATTGCCAGACCATAGCGTTCAAACTCTTTTTCTAATCGATAAAGAGGAAACGCATTTACATACTTACCATTCATGATAGCTGCAGCAATAGATGCTGATACAGGACTTCCTTTAAGAAGAGCCTTTGGATGATCAGCTTTCACTATACGATTATCCTTCTTGCTGGCATATACACCTACATGATGCTCTGTAACTATGACCTTTGCTGGGATAAATTTATATCGCTTTGAGATTGCATCTGGAAGCTGCTTCCAGCCATTCTCGCCAAACTCAGCAATAAGCTCTTCTTCTGTCATGTAGTGATTAACACGATTTACAGGAAGACCTGACATATCAGCTTCCTTTTTGCCAACCTTTTTCTTTCCGCGTGGCTTAGGCTCCAGGTCTTCTGGCTCCTCGGCGGATAGATCGCATACTGCTTCAGATTCATTAAAAAATATGATGTTTCCATCTACTTCCATAAATGAAATCTGGTCAGTATTATCCATCTTTTCGGAAGAACGTCCGAAGCGGGCATTGTTGGAAAGAATTATCTGTTCCATCATGCGCTGCAGCTTGTCGTTACCAGATTGAACCTCTTTTGTTAGCTGCTCAATCTGATTTACGGCTTTACTCAACTCTTCCTGCTGATTGAGAAACATTTGTATAATAAGCGACTTGTCTACTGTATTAAGTTGTTCTTCTGTGTACTTAATTGCCATAATGGAACCTCTCTTTTTACTAGTTCTATTATAGCGTATTGCCTTGAATTATGCCAATTTAAGGCATTTAACCAATAGGCATTTTGACGGTGGATAACACCTCTGAGAAACTGAATATTTCCAGTTTTTCAGAGGTATTATCCACGAAATTAATAATGATTGTGTAATTCAGATGACTTATTACACTATCTGTATTCTGTTCGTGGATAAGTGCCGGTAACAATTAAATATGCTCCATAATGAAGGATTTTATTTTCTACGTATTGCACAAAACTAAATGGCTCTAGGCGGGTTAGTAAGCTCTGTGATAGGGCGCTTTGCAACAATGGAGAAGCCTTCCATGAGAAGTTTGTATTGTTCTGAGGTAATCTCAAGGGCCTCTGCTGTATTACGAGGCCAGCTGAATGCTCCGACATCAAGTCTCTTGTAGAGAAGCAAAAAGCCGTCACCTTCCCATAGAAGGCCTTTGATTCTGGTATTCTTTTTGCCGCAAAATAGAAACAGGGTGTCCTTATCATATGGATCCAGCTGGAACTGAAAACGGATAATGCTTGCCAGGCCCTCAATTCCACGCCTAAGATCCGTTTGTCCGCAAGCTATATATATTTTTTTGAATCCACCAGTTGCATTATTAAGCATGCTTCATCACTCCTATTAACTTTAGTAGAAAAGCTTCTGATACTGATTCAGATATTTCAATCTTAAAGTTGGGACATGATATCACTGCTGCTGGCTTGTCTTTACATGAGTATGTGGCAACTGGTAATTCAACAAAAGCTGGCATAGCGGGCTCTGATAATACTGAGAGTTCAGAGGATTCAGCTGATATCTGACATGATTCCAGGCATCTGTCCTGAACCTTTTGTAAGCGTGTTGCAAATGTAGACTGCGCAATTCCCCGTGATTTACACCAGGCGGACATGCTCATGCCATCTGGCCTTTCATTGTACTCTTTAACCTGTTGAATCCACTGTTGGAAGCGGATTTCACGTTTTACTGAAGTAGATTTACCCATTTAATTTTGACTCCTTACGATTTATTCGACGTAATCGGCGAATTCGACGAATTCGGCGAAAATACCGATTACCTTCGTAAGCTAATTATCTAGGAAAATGGGCAGGTCTACAAGAGTACCACCTATGGAGCGTTTACGAACCTACTCAGACTTTTGTTCATTAGACCTGTCGTCTTTTGTGGAAATGGATGCTTCATATGGTTTTACCGAAAGGAACTTCTTTTGAATTCTTAACACAATGGGATGTGAATCTCATCGTAATCCACATCAACTCCACTCCGCGAGAAATCCTCAGTGGAAGGACACCATATGAAGTTGCATTAGAAACGCTTGGTGAAGATATCTTAAAAGCATTTCAGCTTAAGCCGATTGAACCAGATAAGGTTAATCTGACGCCTAAGCTGATACGCTTTAACCATTAATAAAACTAATCGAAATCTGCTGTCAGACTGGATGTAAACTTTTCACATTTTTAAGATGCGGCTGGTGGAATTTAGTCTAGCACACTGAATTCCAGTAGCCTATTTAGCATGCCTAGAAATCGAGAAAATTTCGATAAGTTACATTAATTATAGCAGAAAACGAGAGATTTAGTCCAAAAATTTCTTGTTAAACCAGCAAAATTTAAATCACGATGGAATTTACTCTTGCACTGGAATTTACTTTTTCAAGTCAGCAAATGTTATTAAATGTTACGACATGGGTAAGAAAATATGCTGCACCTCGTATCGTCCTTACTGTTAACAATTTGTTAACAGGAAAGGCGACTCCTTTGCATCATCCTCTGATATATCTTCAGCCATATCAGACTCCTCGTCTGCTGGCAAAGAGATATTTTTGGAATGCTCGCTTGAAATACCAAAGAATCTCCGGTTTAACTCGGCAATGGTTTCTTCCAGATTTACAATGGTCTGGCGCAGATCCCGGATGGTATTATCAGAAGTCTTTCTCCTATCAGTGCGGCCGGTGATTACAAAAATCTTGGAAACACCGGACAGGTCGCCTAACATAACTTTTGCAGAGCCGTTAGTGTTTGAACGATTGTAGACTCTGCCGCAGCATTGGTGATTTCAATCTGAATCCCATGCATTGAGATTTTAATAGCAGTTGCAGTAATCTCTTCTGAACTACAATTCATTGGTAATTCAGATACAGGATTGAAATTCAGTTCCACAACTTCCTGCTTCTGGCAGGGAATCACGGCACCGACAGCAGCTGGTGGAATACTGCATGCTTTATTGCGAAGTCGTTTGACATGGTAATAAAAAGTACTGATTCCGATTTGGTGCTCCATGCACCAGTCCTTGTCAGAGAGCCCGCTTGACCGGCATTCGCTAATCAGGTCCAGCCACTTTTCATCATAGTAGTGCAGTCTTTTTGAACTCATAGTAATTCACTCCTAAAGGTTATTCAGAGTGAATTCAACCGGAATCAATCACAGTTAGAGCAAACGGCTCCAACTACAAATGTAGCTGTTCCAGAGATGTCCTCACTCCTGAAGTGATTATCTCATGAAAAGTCGGTGGCGACAAACCGTGCGATTATACATCGCTTACGATGCATATCATTTACAACTTGTAATATTCTCATTTTAATTTCCTGCTTTTCTTATTATCCCTCATAATAATCCTATGAATATTTTTGAAAATCTTCTATCTAAAAACGCAAAAGCCCATTTACAATTGGGAGTTTTTTTATACCT
>OHEB01000720.1_pt1 | contig 12226 bp, 12 predicted proteins | sample 1567081 | NCBI WGS metagenome assembly OHEB01 (sample SAMEA3879569, study PRJEB24766) | human gut metagenome | biome: human-associated habitat; feature: feces | place: USA | collected 1985/1987 | reverse complement strand
GTTGTACTGCGCCGTAGGAAAAGCCCGCTTGTAGTAAGCCATGCTCTTGTCCACCAGATCACTGAGCTGGGGGTAGGTCTTGCGCAGGATGAGCCCCCGATAGTGGGGGATGTGCACCTGCCGCAGGGCCTCGATCACCAGCGCGTCACTCTTGCCGCCGCCTGCCGCGCCCCCGTACAGGGCTTCTGGTTCCGGGCGGCGCATGAACTCCGCCTGCCGGGGCTGGGGCCGCCATACGATCTCTGCATTCATACGTCCTCCACGGCTGGCAGAAGCACCACGCCGCACGCCCGGGCCTCGGCATCCGCACCCTGATCGTTCAGGGTCTTGGCCACCGCGGCCAGATCCTTCAGCACCGCCGTGGCCTCCTTCAGGCCCTTCATCGTCCCGGGGTCCTCTGCCCCGCTGCGGCGGTTCTCCCGCTGCCGGGCATTCAGTTCCCGCACCTGCTGTGCCAGCAGGGTGCTCAGGGTGTCCGTGGCTCGGCTCAGGCTGGCCAGCCCTCTGGCCTGTTTTGTCTGCCCCATGGTGTTGGGTATCAGCTCCTTTCCGCCCTGGTGTGCTGGGCTATGGCAAAAGGATACCACTGGTGCTGCTTTCCCAACAGTGTGCACTTTTACAGGGCCATAGCGTATATTTTGAATTTAAGAATCCGATTCGTATACTTTCATCCCTTATAATTCATCGCTGTTTCGTATCTTTTCAAAAGCAGTGTTTTTTCTCCATCAAAATTTGTGGCAGACCCGCAGAAAACCTTCAAAGTCATACTCATTTGCGATTTTTGGACAGAAAATGAAAAAAGTGTGTTTATTCTGTGGACAAATGCTTTTGTAAAATGTTACAATAGGTTCTGTTCTTTCCCGTCCCACGCACGGACGGGATGTTTTATCTGAATCAGGAGGTTCCTCATGTTAGAAAACATCTTTCATCTGAAGGAGAACCACACCGATGTCAAGACCGAGATCATGGCAGGACTTACAACATTCTTCGCCATGGCATACATCGTTCTGGTCAATCCAAATCAGGTTGCAGGAGAAGGCAGCAATGGCTGGCTGGCAGGGGCAGTTCCAGACATGGCTGGTGAGCTTGGTACAGTATGGAATGCTGTATTCATCGCATCTATTCTTGTTGCAATAGTGGGAACACTTCTCATGGCGTTCCTTGCGGACATGCCATTTGCACAGGCCTGCGGAATGGGACTTAACTCATTCTTCTGTACTATCTTCGTAGCTGGTGCAGCATTTGCAGGTGTGAGTGTTATCAGAGGTTATCAGGCAGGTCTGGTAATAGTATTGATATCAGGTCTCGTATTCCTGATCCTTTCAGTGACAGGACTCAGAAAGTACATTGCAGTTGCAATGCCTGAGTGCCTTAAGAAGTCAATTCCTGCAGGTATCGGTCTGTTCATAGCTCTTATCGGACTGAAGAATGCAACACTTATCCAGGACAACCCATATACATTTGTTCAGTTCTTTGATTTTCACGGTGTGATCACAAGCGCTGGCAGCACAAAGGAGGCTATTGCACAGATCGCACCTCCTATAGTAGCATTTGTAGGATTTATAATAATTGCGATCCTTGCAAAGCTTAATGTAAAGGGTAACATTATCATAGGTATCCTTGCATCTACAGTATTATATTATGTTATGATGCTTCAGGCACCTAACTTTGATTTCTCATCGATCGGACAGTCATTCAAGGATTTCGGTTCAGTCGGATTCCTCGGAGTGTTCCAGGGACAGGCATGGAAGGATGCATTCTCTGCTGAGTATATCGGCGGTGTGTTCTCAGCAATCATGCTTGTTGTCAGCTTCTGTCTGGTAGATATGTTTGATACCATCGGAACTCTCTATGGTGCAGCTTCCCAGGCTAATATGCTTGACGAGAAGGGTGACCCAATGAAGCTTGACGAGTGTATGATGTGTGACTCTATAGGTACTGTATCAGGAGCTATTCTCGGTACATCAACATGTACAACATTTGTAGAGTCAGCTTCAGGTATCGCTGCAGGTGGTAGAACAGGTCTTACAAGTTTGGTTACAGCACTCTGCTTTGCAGTATGTCTGTTCCTCAGCCCTGTTGCCAACATCATTCCATCATGTGCAACAGCACCAGCACTTATCTTCGTAGGTGTACTTATGGCTAAGAACTTTGCAAAGGTTGATATGGAGGATATGCGCTCAGCAGTTCCTGCATTCGTGACATTCCTTATGATGCCACTGACATACTCTATTTCAAATGGTATCGGTCTTGGCGCTATCACATATGTTCTTATCACACTGTTCACAGGCAAGTATAAGAAGCAGGATATCGTAGTGACAATTATTGCACTCTTATTCATAGTAAAATTCGTTTCGGTAACTATGTAATTATTTAGTGACACAAGAGAATTCAAAGCGTTCCCGCATATAAGTGCGGGGACGTTTTTTTATTTGCCAAAGTGAGTTTTTTGTAGTATCATACCAACTGTGTACCAGTAGCCAATCGGATACGGCAATGGCCTCCGGAGCCATGACGGGCGGTTCGACTCCGCCCTGGTACGCTTTTTTATACTCTGATATTTATTTCGTAAAAGGATGATATGCAGTGATGAAGAAGAAAAAGAATTTGGAAGCGGAAGAACAGAATATAGAAAATGAAGAGCCGGAGTTGGATGGGAAATCAGAGATCGGTGGAGATTCAGAGACAGATGATGACTTAGATGACGGTGAAGATCCGGAGTCAGACGATGAATCGGATGACAGTGGAGACTCGGGATTAGATGATGACTTAGATGACAGTGAAGATTCGGAGCTGGCTGATAACTCAGAGCCCGGCGGAGCTTCAGAGGTTGAGGAGACCCCGGCGAGACAGAAAAGGCCGTATGAGGATTATGTCATAGAAGATCCTGAGGATATGGATGATGCACCGGATACCGGAGATATGTTCGATGATGAAGAGCTGTATGGCGATGACGATTATTTTGCCGAAGAGAAGGCAAAGACGCGGAAAGGCCGAAGAAGATCCAGACATGGTGGGATCTCTGGTGGTGTTCTTGCCTTGCTGTGGGCGGTATTTCTGATACTTGTCGGAGTCTATGTGTATGTATTTTTTATAAACGATAAGCTGTTCACAGAGAACATAACCGGAAGAGATAACACGGTGAGACTGGAGATACCAGACGGAGCAAATTACAGGCTGTGTACGATCGATGAGATAAATCAGCTAGTGAACAATTATCTTTTGGCGAGAACAAAGGCAGATCAGACGACACTTCAGAGACTGGTCACAGATCCGTCGGAATTTGACGACATGAAGAGCATTGAGATAGCAGCGGAGTATATAACGGCGTACAACAAGACCACCTGTTATATAGCCAACGGATATACCGCAGATTCGTATATCGTGTACGAATTATCCAATCTGATGATAAAGGATGTCAACTCGGAACCGCTCGATATAAGGTCGTTATATGTGACGAAACAGTCAGATGGAAGCTACAAGATCAACAATTCGGCTTTGTCTGACAAGGAGAGCTCGTATATCAACACCATCAACTCATCTGGTGATATACAGGCGATATATGAACATGTAAAAGAAAACAATGATTATCTGCTTAGAACGGATGAGACATTTAGAAAGTTCCAGAATATGTATAATTAAAGAAAACGCAGGCTTTATGCCTGCGTTTTATATTATCACTGTATGAGATTTACATAGCCTCTGAAGAGTCTATAGTATCTGTGTCGATCAAAACCCCTCTGGTAGGAACCGGTGTGGAGAATACTATCTGTGTCTCTGTGCTGCCAAATCTCTGGAGCTGTCCGATAAATGAGTCGAGATCCATGGTATTAGGAAAGCAGACTTTCATGAGCATGGAGTGCGCGCCGGTCACACAGTTGCATTCCAGTACATTTGGACATGCTTCAACAAATGGATAGAAGGTTGGCTTCTGTTTTGGATCAAGAGCCATGTGTATAAATGCTGTGATGTGATATCCGAGAGCCTCATGGTTGATGCTTGCGTGATACCCGGTCAGTATTCCTGCTTTTTCAAGCCTCTCTATTCTTGCTGAAACTGCCGGCGAAGAAAGGAAGACTTTGCTGGCCAGATACTTGAGTGGCGTTCTGGCGTTGCCCTGTAAAAGATGAATGATTTTTCTGTCGATGTTATCCATAATATGCACTTCCTTTTCCTAAAATAAAAAAAGGTGCGTTTCCGAAGAAACACACCTTTGCGTTTGCTTAAATATACATTAATTGATAAAAAAAATCAAGGACTTTTACAAAATTAATTTAACTGAATCTTTGCTGTGGGTTATACATGGTGTGATGAATGGTTCACAAAATGAAAAATAAATGGTATGATGGTTCTGCATATTGGTTAGAATTTACTGGCCTTGGTCTGGCTGATACATGGTGTATGCTGACCAGAAATTAGAATGTGAGATATGTATTAACAATATAGGAAAATAATAACAGAGGAAAGATTATGGCGGATGGAATAAGACTTAACAAATATCTCAGTGAGGCGGGCGTGTGCTCAAGGCGCGCTGCGGATACACATATAGAGAATGGAAAGGTTACGATCAACGGAGAGACTGCAGTCATGGGTCAGAAGGTCATGCCCGGGGATGTGGTGACATTCATGGGCAGGAAGGTTCAGCAGAAGGATAGGACAGTGATCCTGGCATATAATAAGCCGATAGGACTTACCTGTACAGCGAGTAAGGCTGATCCAGACAATATATTTGATCACATAGATTATCCGATCAGACTTCAGTACGTGGGAAGGCTGGACAAGGACTCCCAGGGTCTACTTCTTCTGACAAATGATGGTGACCTGTCAAATGCCATCCAGAAGTCGGTGAACAACCATGAGAAGGAATACAGAGTGAGGGTGAACCGTGAGATAACAGAGGACTTCATCAGGAAGATGTCGGAAGGAGTGCCTATACTTGATACAGTGACAAAGAAATGTAAGGTGCGAAAGATAGATGACAGATCATTCATGATAGTGCTGACACAGGGCCTCAACAGGCAGATCAGACGAATGTGTGATGCATTGGGCTACAGGGTAGTGAACCTGAAGAGAGTCAGGGTCTGCAACGTGAAGCTTGGCAATATGAGACCTGGAGAGTTAAGGGAGCTCAGCCGCGAGGAAGAGGCAGAGCTGAGACGGATAGTGGGGATGTAGTAGAGAGTGTATATAGGATTTTTTGTGGGGTGTGTATGGAAGATATTAGTAGAAATACCAGTGAAAATATTAAAGAAAATAATGACATCAGTGGCAATAACGATAATGGTAAGATAGCCAGAATTAAAGAACTTGTAAAGCAGCTCAACGATGCTGCAAAGAAATATTATATGGAAGATACAGAGATCATGAGCAATCTGGAATATGATGCTCTGTACGATGAGCTGAGTGCCCTGGAGAAAGAGACCGGGATGGTCATGAGCAACAGCCCGACGGTCAAGGTAGGATATGAGGTCGTCAGTGAGCTGCCGAAGGAGGCTCACGAGCATCCAATGCTTTCTCTTGACAAGACAAAGGATGTAGGTGCTCTTGCGTCATGGCTTGGCGGTCAGAAGGGCGTAATATCCTGGAAGATGGACGGACTCACAGTTGTTCTCACATATGAGAACGGAGAGATGATAAAAGCGGTTACCCGTGGAAATGGTGAGATAGGCGAGGTCATCACGAACAATGCGAAGGTATTTGCAAATGTACCTCATCACATCCCGTACAAGGGCAAGCTGACGATCAGAGGCGAGGCGGTCATCAAATACTCGGATTTCAATGCGATAAATGAGAAGATAACGGATGCGGAATCTAAGTACAAGAACCCGCGAAATCTGTGCAGCGGCTCAGTGAGACAGCTCGATAACAAGATAACAAAAGAGAGAAATGTACATTTCTTCGCTTTTAATTTAGTGGACGGTGAGGATGTGGACTTCCACAATTCATTCAAATATCAGCTTGACTGGTTGGAGCAGCAGGGATTTACCGTGGTAGAACACTACCTGACAGACTCGGCGGCGATTCCTGATAAGGTGAGGGAATTTTCAGAGAAGATAACGGAGAATGACTTCCCATCGGATGGTCTGGTACTCATGCTGGATGATCTGGCATACGGAAGAAGCCTGGGAACCACAGCCAAGTTCCCGCGAAATGCCATGGCGTTCAAATGGGCGGACGAGGAAGCGATAACCCACCTCCGCTATGTGGAGTGGAGTCCATCAAGAACTGGACTCATCAACCCGGTTGCTGTATTTGACCCGGTGGAGCTTGAGGGAACAACAGTCAGCCGTGCCAGCATACACAACGTCAGCATACTTAAGTCATTGGCGCTTGGTGAAGGTGATGAGATTGCAGTGTACAAGGCGAATATGATCATTCCGCAGATTGCAAGGAATCTAACCATGAGTGGTAACGTGGTCATACCGGCTGCGTGTCCTGCATGCGGAGGAGAGACTGAGATAGTGAGGGAGGAAGGCGGTGCAGTGTCAGGAGTTGAGACTCTGTACTGCACAAACCAGTTCTGCCCTGCGAAGAAACTTAAGTCATTTTCACACTATGTGTCCAGAAATGCGTTGAATATAGATGGACTCTCAGAGGCGACCATAGAGAAGTTCATAGATGAGAAGATCCTCGAGGAGCTTCCTGATCTGTATAAGCTTGCGGCTCACAGAGAACATATAGTTGAACTTGAGGGATTTGGCGAGAAGTCGTACAACAAGCTTGTGGCTGCGGTGGACGCATCCAGACAGACGAACATGTGGCGTCTTGTCAATGGTCTCGGCATTGCAAATGTCGGAGAGGCGACAGCCAAGCTCATGGCAAAGCATTTTGCAAATGATATGGATGCCATGAAGAAGGCAGATGTGTCAGCATACGTTGAGATAGACGGAATCGGTCAGGTTATAGCAGAGGATATAGTCAGATACTTTGAAAATGAGAAGAATTGTGCTATCATAGATAGGTTGATGGCTGAGCTTACGTTTGTGGATGAGGCTTCTGATACGGAGCAGGATCTGGCGGGCAAGGTGTTCGTCATAACCGGTTCGCTCATCCATTTTGACAACAGAAATCAGCTCAAGGAACTGATAGAGAGCAGAGGAGGTCAGGTTACAGGTTCTGTATCTGCCAAGACCTCATATCTTATAAATAACGATGTGAATTCTACATCATCCAAGAACAAGAAGGCAAAAAGCCTTGATGTGCCTATCATATCTGAGGAGGATTTCTTAGAATTGATTGGACAGTAGGAGTAACTGTAGTAAATGGAAAGGAATGAATAGAGATGCCGATAAGAATAGATGATGATCTGCCGGTTAAGAAAACATTGGAGGACGAGAACATATTTGTCATGGGAACAGGAAGGGCGCACAGCCAGGACATAAGACCCCTTGACATTCTGATACTCAACCTCATGCCGCTGAAGGAGGACACAGAGCTGCAGCTCATGCGAAGCCTGTCAAACACCCCACTTCAGGTGAACATCACGCTTCTTAGAACCATGTCCTACGAGTCCAAGAACGTGACAAAGGGACACCTTGACAGATTCTACGAGGATTTTGACAGCGTAAAGAACCGCAAATGGGACGGTTTCATCATAACCGGAGCACCTGTTGAAAAGATGGAATTTGAGAATGTTGACTACTGGGATGAACTCCGCGAGATCATGGACTGGTCCGAGACAAATGTCACATCGACCATGCACATTTGCTGGGGCGCCCAGGCGGGACTCTACTACAGATACGGTGTGCAGAAGTTCGACCTTCCGCAGAAACTGTCAGGCATATACGAACATCACACCTTCCACAAGAGAACACCGCTAGTCCGCGGTTTCGACGATGTATTTTACGTGCCACATTCAAGATACACGGGCGTATCCAAGGAGGACATTGTAAACAATGAGCACCTTGAAATCGTAGCCGAGTCAGATGTGGCTGGCCCGTACCTCATAATCGGTGACGGCGGCAAGAACATATTTGTCACAGGACACCCTGAGTACGACGTGCTGACCCTTGACCAGGAGTACCACAGAGACCTCGCCAAGGGACTTAATCCACAGATCCCGGTGAACTATTACCCGGACAACGACCCGGAAAAGAAACCAGTGAAGAAGTGGAGATGCCACGCGAATACTTTGTATGCGAATTGGTTGAACTACTATGTTTATCAGCTCACGCCGTATAAGTGGGAGTAGGAGATGGTGAGATCGCATAAAAACTGAGGTTTTAAGCCGAATGTGGAATATACATAATTGGAATGAAAAGTGTAATAAATTGATATATCTTGGTATAAATTAATGTATTTTAGTGCGTTAATGGAGACAAAATGGAGATTATTCAATATTGCATGGAGACAAAAATAAAAGATATAAGACAAGGAACTGTAATGTATCTATTTAGTCTTAAATAGTAAAAATAGAATATTTAGACATTAAAATAAGTCTATATACTTTAGTATTCATATTAGAGTGTATGGGCTTATTTTAGTGCCTAAAAATACCATACATATAAATTAACCAAGTAAGGTACTAAAATCAAAATTTGAGCCAAATACACGCTCATAACCCTAATGATATAGGGTAATAAGAAATAGTGATTTCATGAGGAGGATTAACGATGGATTGGAAAGAACAGAGACAAACAATTACAAAGAAAATGATAGCGTCAAGGGTATTTCAGCGTGAAGACAATATATATAAAATGTCGGTCATTCAGGAGATATTCAATATGTGTTTGGAAGAGATGGAACTTGCCTTGGAGAATGGAGAAAAGGTTAGTATAGGAGAAATAGGTTCTCTTTCGCCTAGTGTTCATACACCACGTACATATAACATAGGTGAAATGAATCATGAAGATGGTAATAAGCCATATACAACAATTAAATTTGGCAGAAAGAAAGGTAACAAACAGAGAATGAATAATAGGTATCTGCAAAATATTGAAGAGGGCAAATACGGTCTTGGATATGGTTGTATGTGTACACCGCAGCAGATAGCAATACTAGAAGATAAAGGCTACATAAAGGAGGATGACTAATGCCAGAGATAAAAAGTATGAAGGATTTACAAAATGCTCTGCTGCCTGTAATGAAAGATATGACAGACAAGTTGGCAGATCAAGTATATAAAACTTTGAACTATTTTCTTCAGAGTTATTACGATTCGTATGATCCTATTTATTACCGCAGACAGTATGACTTTTTGAGGTCAGCGATTAAAGTTGGGGCAAGACGAAGAGGAAAGACAGTAACAGCCTATGTATATATAGATACAGATTCTATGGATAACTACTATAGTGCAACTGGTAATCAGGTCGCAACATGGGCAAATCAGGGGTTACATGGTGGCAAAGACCTTGGCACAAACACACCTCATGTATGGGATGACACTATGGCAAATACTGTTGAGAATGGTGAGTTGGTTAGAGCTGCATTGGATTATTTGAGAAAACAAGGATTTGACGTGGAGGTTAGATGATGAACAAGAGAATCATTAACTACAATGAGAAAAAGGTTATTGTAGCAAGACAGATTATGATACTAAATATGGAATCAGCACCAGAAAATGTAATTACAGAATGGGAGAAGATGTACCCAAAAGATATTGATAGAGTACGAGATAATACAGAGTTGTTTGAATGGATGGCAAAGTTTATACGCAACAATAATGTTAAATCTTGCAATGCTTTACTTGCAAGGGTACGCAACAAACAGGAGAAGATATTGAGAACTAAATGTAAGTATATAGGATATGGGGCAAAGCTGGTTGATTGTCCAAAGAATGAGCTGGCTAAATACATTATATTTACACGAGGCAAGAAGTGTTCAGGTAATTATAACAGTATGTGCTGTATGATTGGCAGGATAGGAGAAGATTTAAGATTAAAAGAGAAGGAGCAATAAGATTATGGATATAAAACAACTCAAGGAAGCCATGAAAAATCCTGAGATTCACAGAAAAATACAGGATATGGTATTAGAATTTTTTATGAAAAAGTGTAATCAGTATAAATACACAGAATAACAACAAATGTATGAATATTCCAAAACAGACAGGAAGTAAAATAAAGTCTGTATCAGAGTTCAAGAAATATATTAAAAATATCATTTTGACCCTTTGTTCTGAAGGGTGTCTATTGTGCGGTTCAGCACATATTCCTAGTATATAAGTATAAATCAACTGCTACCTGAAGGTAGTAACTATATATGAAGGTACGTCTAGTTTGGGCGTGCCTTTTCTTGTCCTCTGATCTAGCAAAATGGAGGACAGTAAATATGAGTAATGAAGAAACAAAAGTTTGTAAATGGTGTGGGAGGGAGCTTCCCATATTTGAATATGGAATTAGCAGTTACAATCAGAAAAGAAGGACAGTTTGTAAAGCGTGTTACAGTGAACGTAGAAGAGAAAAACAATTACAATTAAAACTTGCAGATGGATTAGAAAAATACAATAATGGTGAATTGGTAAAGATACGGAGAAAATACAAGAAGCCATATCATTTTCAAATATTATATAGGTCAGAATCTGGTATTGATAATATTGCGAAAGATGAAGTGTTTGTACGATTATTTGATTATAAATCCGCATGGATCTCAAATTATGGTAGATTGATTCAACAGTTGGATGACGGCACATATCAACTTGTAAAAGGGGGGCGTTCAAGAACGACAAAGGAATTGACTTATACACTTAACAGGAATGTTTATTTTAAATCCAAGGATAGGTGGGGATATAAGAAAGAGAGAGTTAATGCTTGTACGCTTGTAATTCAGATGTTCGTTGTCAACTATGACATGAAACATAATACAATGGTGTGGCATAAGAATAACGACCAAAGTGATAATTACTACAAGCATTTGTTCCCAGTAACAGATAAACAATACAGAGAGATTTTAAGAGTATATGAACAGGATGGAGCAGTAACGAATAAGCAGATTATAAATATTGTAAATGCTGTGGAGTTTAAGCCTGATGACTGGAAACCTTGGCACAATAAAAGAACTTATGAGGGTGTTGGTTATGTTGGGGTAGAGTCTTCAGATATAGATAGTGAATCATGTTCATTTATTAAATGGAAGAATATGATCCAGAGGTGTTATAACAAAAAGGTTCATAAATTAAAGCCGTATTATATGGATAAAAATGTGTGCGTGGAATGGCAGAACTACCAGAATTTCAAGATATGGTTTGATGCACATTATATTCCTGGAACTAAGGTTGATCTTGATAAAGATCTGCTCTGTAAGGAAAGTAATATGTATAGTCCAGAGACTTGCTCATTTTTGACACATTATATAAATACTGTGTTTGAGGAGCGAGGGATAAAAAATAGTATTGTCAAGGATGACGACAACAAGTATGCAGTATCATTTGCAATATTGAATAAGAAGATAGATTTGGGTATATACGATACTGAAGAGTTAGCACAACAGGGATTAATTGATGGCAAAATCAAGTATATTAAGGAATTAGCAGAGAGTTGCAAGGGCAAAGTACAGGATTATGTATATGAGGCTATGCTAAGATATGAGCATTGAAAAGTATGGACAAGATACCAGACAGGCTATTTGATGCATTGGTTAATTATAAGGAATGTCCTTATAGTCCATATGAGGATTAGGGGAGTATAAAGGATATCGGATTGTGCATGATAGATTGGAAAGTGGAGATTACAGATTAGTGGAGTTTGCAGGCATAGCCGATGACATAATTTATATTGACTAAACAACAGAATAATGTAGTTGGTTTAATATTATCTACAATATATGGCGTTTTAAGATAAAAAATCTAAAGAAAGTGCTACAAAATGTCGAAAATATGTTACAATAATGACAAGTTATTTAGAAAACCATAAAGAAATACTTGCGGAGTATACACTAAGATGATATAATGGAAAGCGTTATTAAATGAGATAGCCTAAGAAACAGGCGGATGCGTTGTAAAGTCCGTAAGTCCTGCGGAGGCAGTATGATTAGGTTGTCTTGGTAATACAAGACAATTTTTTATTTGCAAAAAGGAGAAATAGGATAGTTTGAATAATATCTGAAAGATACAGTTAATGGAATTTAATCAAATAAATTATAAAAATTCACATACTATATATTTTGAGAAAGATTTGGAAACAATATTAGTTGATTATATAAAAGCATCAGGAATTACAATTCTTCCGTTGGCAGTGAGAGTTATGATTAAATTTTTAATGGGAGGAACTTTTAAAGAAACTATACAAAT
>OHEB01000718.1_pt1 | contig 12287 bp, 10 predicted proteins | sample 1567081 | NCBI WGS metagenome assembly OHEB01 (sample SAMEA3879569, study PRJEB24766) | human gut metagenome | biome: human-associated habitat; feature: feces | place: USA | collected 1985/1987 | reverse complement strand
GATGCTTATCCAATCGCTCCCGAAACACCAGTAGAAGAAACCGGCAAGCGCGATGGCAAGCAGGGCGAGCAGCAGGTAGTTGCGCATGGGCCGTCCGTTGGCGTGGGCACTCTTCCGGGCGGTGTTGTCTGCCTGGGGCCGCTCCTTGCGGGCGTCGGGGATAATGCCGAGGGGCTTGCCATCGGGGCCGATGAGGTACTTGTTTTTCTGGGTTTCGAAGAGGACGACCGTCAGCACGGTGACGATGGCGGCAATGAGGAAGCCCCATCGGAAGTCGTGAGGGTTGCCCGTCTCGCCAAAATAGCCGCAGACCAGCGGGGCGAGGAAGGAACCCACGTTGACACCCATATAGAAGATGGTGTAGGCGGAATCCAGCCGTTTGTCACCCGGCTCGTAGAGCTGCCCCACCAGGGAGGAGACGGTGGGCTTGAAGCAGCCGTTGCCCAATATAAGGAAAGTCAGTCCGCCGTACATCAGCCAATGCGAAAGCTCACGCGCCTCCAGCATCGAGGCACTGGCAAACATCAGGAACTGGCCGACTGCCATCATCATGGCCCCCCAGAAGACGGAACGGCGGATGCCCCAGTATTTGTCGGCGATGTAGCCGCCGATTAAGGGTGTCAGGTACACCAGTCCGGTGTAGCTGCCGTAGATGGAGGCGGCGTGCTCCTTGTCGAAAAGGAGTGCCTGGGTGAGGAACAGAATGAAGATGGCACGCATGCCGTAGTAGCTGAAACGCTCTGCCGTGCTGGTGGCGAAGATAAGGTAAAGACCTTTCGGGTGTCGGGATGTACTCATTGAATATGCTTTTATTGTTTTGGCTTTTATTATATGTTGAGGGTACAAAATTAGTCATTATTTTGCGTAAGTTAATGGGTATAATTAGAAACTTGCCGACAAGCCTGCGGGAACTTGCCGACAAGCTTGTGCAAACTTATCCGTAAGCCTACGCAAACTTAAAACAGAATTTCTGTTTCTGTAAATAAAGCTTTTGTTTATAGAAATAGAGCTTTTGTTTCTAAGAATAAAGGCTTTGTTCTAAGAATCCTTTGCATTGAAGACAACTTTTCCTTACGGAGCAGATATTTTTTCCCGGGGGGCAAAGCAACTTGATAAAAAACGTCTTCTCTTTGTACAGTTGAAATCAAAGCCCTATCTTTGCTCTACGATTTTAAGATAATCCTATTATGAAGATATTTCCTACTACAAGCATCAAGCAACTGGATGCAGATACCATAGAGAATGAACCGATTGCCTCCATCGACTTGATGGAACGTGCCTCACGCGCATTGGCCCGTGCCATTGCCGAGCGTTGGGAGCCGGACACGCCGCTCACCGTTTTTGCCGGACCGGGGAACAACGGTGGCGATGCGCTTGCCCTGGCGCGACTGCTGGCCGGGAAGGGCTACCGGCTCGAGGTGTATCTCTTCAATACGAAAGGGACGCTTTCGCCGGACTGCGAGACGAACAAGGAGCGGCTGGCCGACGTGCCGGGTGTGGACTTCCACGAAGTGACCACCCAGTTTGTACCTCCCGTGCTGACGGCAGACCATGTGGTGATAGACGGTCTCTTCGGCAGCGGTTTGAACAAGGCTCTGAGCGGCGGTTTTGCAGCCGTAGTGAAGTACATCAACGCTTCGCCCGCCACGGTGGTGTCCATCGATATCCCATCGGGACTGATGGGTGAGGACAATACCTACAACGTACATACGAATATCGTCCGTGCCCATCTGACGCTGAGCCTGCAATTGCCGAAACTGGCATTTCTCTTTGCCGAGAACGAGCCGTATGTGGGCGAATGGCAGTTACTGGACATCGGACTCAGCGAGGATGTCATCCATGACATGGAAACGGACTTCTGCCTGCTGGAGCATGAAGATGTGTCTGCCCTGCTGAAGCCGCGCAGCCGGTTTGCCCATAAGGGGAACTTCGGCCGTGCACTGCTGATAGCCGGTTCGCAGGGAATGGCGGGAGCTTCGGTGCTGGCTGCGCGTGCTTGTCTGCGTTCGGGGGTGGGGCTGCTGATGGTGCATGTGCCGTTCTGCAACAACTTCATTGTGCAGACTTCCGTGCCCGAAGCCATGACGGAGCTGGACATCAGCGACACCTGCTTTGCCGCCGCTACTGATACGGACGATTACCAGGCCGTGGCGATAGGTCCGGGACTGGGAAAGGCGGCAGAGACCGAGGCGGCTCTGCTGGAGCAGATAGAGATATGCCAGACTCCGATGGTGGTGGATGCTGATGCCCTGAACTTGCTGGGCGAGAAGCGTAACTATATAGGGCGTCTGCCCAAAGGGAGTATTCTGACTCCGCACCCCAAGGAACTGGAGCGTCTTGTAGGCAAATGCCAGAATTCGTACGAACGCCTGATGAAGGCTCGCGAGCTGGCGAAGAGCGCCGGAGTGCATATCATCTTGAAAGGCGCTTATTCTGCCATTGTCACTCCTGCCGGGAAATGTTTTTTCAACCCTACCGGCAATCCGGGTATGGCAACGGGAGGCAGCGGTGATGTGCTGACGGGAGTGGTGCTTGCCTTGCTTGCCCAAGGCTATGAGCCGGAGAAGGCTGCCTGCCTGGCCACGTATGTGCACGGACTGGCGGGAGATGTTGCCTGCAAGAAGCAGGGGGCAGTGGGGATGACGGTGGGGGATATAGTTGCCTGCCTGCCGCTAGCGTGGAAAATGCTGGAAGAATAAGGAGAGAAGTGTAATTTGGATGGCTTGTCATGTCAACAGAAATAAGATATTTTGAAAACAGAAAAGATTGGCGGAAGTGGCTGGCTGACAATTTTGATACTGCCGATGGAGTCTGGTTTGTGTTTCCTACTAAATCTTCAAGCGAGAAAAGTATTGTATATAATGACGCTGTTGAAGAGGCCCTTTGTTTCGGGTGGATTGACAGCACGATAAAGTCACTTGACAAAGAACATAAAATTCAGCGTTTCACGCCCAGGAATCCTAAAAGTACCTATTCGCAAGCCAACAAAGAAAGGTTGAAATGGTTGCTGGAGCATAAAATGATACATCTTGAATTTGAGGATAAAATACGAACTGTCTTGTCGGTTCCTTTTGTTTTTCCAAATGATATAATCGACAGATTGAAAGAGGATGAAAGAATATGGAAGAATTATCAGAGTTTCTCTGACCCCTATAAACGTATCCGAATCGCATACATTGAAGCGGCGAGGAAACGACCGGAAGAATTTGAAAGGCGATTAAATAACTTTATCTGTAAAACGAAAGAGAACAAAATAATAATAGGGTTTGGCGGGATTGAAAAATACTATTAACGCTAATTCTTTTCCGCTTATTTCTCTCTTGTCGTAATGTGGAAGCATCCTTGCTTCAACTCGTACTTGATGTAGCATTTATCGGCTTTCCGCAGGTCACGGAGCACTTCCGAAAGAACCAGTTTTAAGGTATCTGCGCTGACATCCTGCAAAGGACGTCCATCCTCGTCTTCTATTTTCTGAAAGCGCTTCCAACTGACATCGAATGTCGTTCCGTAAAAATGTGCCGAGTTTGGAGAAGCATTGCCGTTACGGCGGCGCAGGCGTTTTACGTCGTCTTGGGTGCGGAGTACGGAAGTCACAATTATCTTGTTTGGATTCAGCCCCTTGGCGGTCAGTGAATCAAGGAAGTTGTGTCCGATGGTGTCCAGCAGGCTGGCGGCGCCCGGAATGAGATAAGGGATGGAATGCGTCAGTGAATCCACGGCATAGAGCTCGTTTGTCGTGATAGGTTGCAGTTGCTCTCTCATCTTTTCTGCTTCCTCGCGGGATGAAAGTACACGTATGCCGATGGCTTGGGCTACATTGAGATGTTTCTCATTCAAGTCTCCGAACGAGCGCTTGTAGCTGACAACACCCCGAATGTTGCGCGGTTCGTTCAACTTGAGCGACATGTCCTTCTTCTTACAGCCGGCAAAGGTGAATGTTGCGGCAGCTGCGACAATTATCAGTATAGGTAGGATTCTGGAAGAATATCTCATCTTATAAATGTACTATGTCTGTGAAAAATCTGCGTTAATCTGTGTAATCTGTGGTGAAAACCTTGCAAAGATAATTCAAACCTTCTTAAGTTTGCACTATCTTTGCACACAAAAAAGACCGTGCAACGATATTTTATATACCTGGCTTATGATGGCACCGCTTATCACGGCTGGCAAATCCAGCCGAATGGAGCGAGTGTGCAGGAGTGTTTGATGAAGGCGCTGAGTACCTTGCTGCGTCGCGAGGTGGAAGTCGTGGGAGCGGGGCGTACCGATGCCGGGGTGCATGCCTCACTGATGGTAGCTCACTTTGACAGTGATTCTCCTCTGGACACTGTTTTTATGACGGATAAGCTGAATCGTCTGCTTCCTCCCGATATTTCCGTATACCGCTTGCGGGCCGTGAAGCCCGATGCACATGCCCGCTTTGATGCTACGGCGCGGATGTATAAGTATTACGTCACTACTGCCAAGATGCCTTTCAATCGTCAATACCGTTGCCGTCTGTTCCAAACACCGGACTTTGAACGGATGAATGAGGCTGCCCAAACCTTGTTTGACTATACGGACTTTACCAGCTTCAGCAAACTTCATACGGATGTCAAAACCAATAATTGCAAGATTATGCATGCCGCCTGGACCCGGGTAGACGATGTGACCTGGGTGTTCACCATCCAGGCCGACCGGTTCCTGCGGAACATGGTACGCGCCATTGTCGGTACTTTGCTCGAAGTGGGTCGCGGAAAACTTTCTGTTGAGGGTTTCCGACGCGTCATCGAACAGAAGGACCGTTGTCAGGCAGGAACCTCCGTTCCCGGAAATGCATTGTTTCTAGTGGATGTAGCCTATCCGGAAACTACTTTTTTAGAATAAAAGAGGGATGCACTACAAAAACGTACCCCCCTCCTTTTAATTTTTAATTCTTAATTTTTAATTAACTCTATGTGGTTATTGCTTGCTTTCCTCTCTGCTGCCTTATTGGGATTTTACGATGTCTTCAAGAAGAAGTCGCTTCGTGACAATGCCGTACTGCCGGTACTTTTCCTGAACACGCTGTTCTCGAGCCTGATATTTCTTCCTTTCATTCTGGTATCTGCCTTTGCGCCGTCGGTGTTGGGAGGTACGATGTTTGATGTTCCCGTGGTGGGGTGGGAGGTGCATAAGTTTATTGTTGTCAAGTCGTTTATCGTGCTCTCTTCCTGGATATTCGGTTATTTCGGGATGAAGCATCTGCCGCTGACCATCGTGGGACCGATTAATGCGACGCGCCCCGTGATGGTGCTTGTAGGTGCCATGCTTGTGTTTGGCGAACGCTTGAACCTTTATCAATGGATTGGCGTGATGCTTGCCATAGTATCCTTTTTCATGCTGAGCCGTTCGGGCAAGAAGGAGGGAATCGACTTCAAGCATAACAAATGGATTCTTTTCATCGTGCTGGCTGCCGTTGCTGGAGCTGTCAGTGGGCTGTATGACAAATATCTGATGAAGCAGCTCAATCCGATGCTGGTGCAGTCGTGGTATAATGTCTACCAAGTCTTTATCATGTGCCCCATTATCTTGCTGTTGTGGTACCCCAAGCGAAAAGAAAGTACCCCGTTTCGTTGGGACTGGACCATTATCTGTATCTCCATTTTCCTTTGTGCGGCAGACTTTGTCTATTTTTATGCCCTGAGCTATGAGGACTCCATGATTTCCATCGTTTCGATGGTGCGTCGTGGAAGCGTTGTTGTTTCCTTCCTTTTCGGTGCGCTTTTCTTCCGTGAAAAGAATTTAAAAAGCAAGGCTGTCGACCTCATTTTGGTGTTGATTGGAATGTTCTTCCTATATTTGGGGAGTAAATAAACAAGAGATATATGGCAGAAGACCTATATATAAATGCTGGTAGCAAGACAGAGAAATATCGCGCTTTGCTTCCTCAACTGAAAAATCTGCTGGCAGGTGAAGATGACTTGATAGCCAATCTGGCGAATGTTTCGGCGGCGCTGAAAGAGACTTTCCATTTCTTTTGGGTAGGCTTCTATTTGGTGAAGGGTGAAGAATTGGTGTTAGGACCTTTCCAGGGACCGATAGCTTGTACGCGCATCAGGAAAGGCCGTGGTGTTTGCGGCACGGCATGGGATAAAGACGAGACGTTGGTTGTGCCCGATGTGGATGCATTTCCCGGACATATAGCCTGCAGCTCGCTGTCGCGTTCGGAGATCGTGGTTCCGCTGAAGCGTGAGGACGGTGAAGTGTGGGGAGTATTGGATATTGACAGTGACGATTTGGGCGGTTTTGATGAAACAGATGCCCGTTTCCTTGAAGAAATGATTAAAATGTTATGATAAGAAAACTGAGTGCTTTTTTGATTTTGGCTTTCATCGGATGGGGGTATTTGCAGGCCCAGGAAGCCAAGACGTGTTTTAAGAATATGCCGGATTCTATATGTCCGTTGCTTAGTGCCGTGAACCGTGCGGATTTTATAGACTTTCTGGAAAGTAAGATGAAAGCTGAGGTGACCAACAGCTTTGGTGGTAAATCGGAAATGACGGAACTTGCCCCGGATTATATACATGTGAAGATGACTCCCCAGAGCTCGTGGCAGATGAAGCTCTTGCCTGTCAACGACAGCACGAAAGTGGTTTGTGTGGTATCTACGGTTTGTGCTCCGGCTTGCGACAGCCATGTCAAGTTCTATACGACAGACTGGAAGGAGCTGGTTGCTTCGTCCTACCTGCCGGCATTGCCCGTTCTGGATGATTTTATCGCTGAGGCCGCGGATACGGTGGATGTCTATGAGTATCAGGATGCCCGTCGCCAGGCCGACATGCTGCTGATGAAAGCGGACCTTTCTGCGAAGGATGCCACGTTGGCATTCACTTTTACCACGACCGATTACATGGGTAAAGAAGCGGCGGAGAAACTGAAACCGTTTGTCCGCCGTCCTATTGTTTATACTTGGAATCAAGGGAAGTTCGAGAAATCCTCTACTTCACTTTGATTCTGTCGAATCCCTCTCCATAGACTCCGATGACTGCACTTTGTGATACAAAGGCATTGGGGTCTATGTCTTTTATGAGCCGGAAAATGATGGTGGACTCCCGCTTCTTGGCCAGCACGAACAGCATTTTTATCTCTTTTCCCGTATAGAAGCCCGAGGCGTTGATGACCGTTGCACCTCTGTGAGGATATACCTGGATGTGCTTGGCTATCTCCTCATATTTATCGCTGATAATAAAGAATTGTACGGACTGGCGGGCACTGTTCACCACTTGGTCGAGCACGAAGCTGCATATGTATAGAGTAACGTAGCCATACACCACCTTTTCCCAATCTTTTAGAACAAAGTAACTGGACGAGATGATGATAAGGTCACATATCAACATGACTCTGCCCAGCGTGATGTCGCGGTACTTGTTGATTACGGCGGCAATGATGTCCGTGCCGCCAGTACTGCCGTTGTTGGAAAAGGCGATGCCGATGCCGCTACCGCAGAAGGAGGCACCGATGACACAAGCCATGAAAGGCTGGTCGTGCAGGAGGACAACACCCTCGGTCAGTTTCTGGATAATGGAAAGGAAAAAGGTCAGGGTGAATACGGCAAAGATTGTCTTTACGCTGAACTTCCATCCCAACACACGTAGGGCAAGCAATAGAAGCAGAAAATTGATGGCGAAGTACGTATATTGGACGGGAAATCCAGTGGCAAAATATACGATGGATGCAATGCCCGGTACGCCACCGGTAGTAATATCGTTGGGAAGCAGGAAGACTGTCCAGCCGATACCATATAAGACCATACCCAGGGCAATCATCAGATAATCCCGCAGTTCGCGCATGGTGTTCTGTCGGGAGGGAACATTTACTATTGTTTTCATTATAATTTTATGTGGTTGTGAAAATGCGGGGACAAAGATACAAAAGATATCATTTGTTTGTTTGAGTATAAGATTGATATTTATATTTTGATGTTACTATGAGTTTTAACATACAATAGCTTGCTTTGATAAAATAATTATCTATATTCGCTTTTATAATTAACGGTGATTATTGACTTAGATGACTATGAAACCACTTTACCAAGATCTGCCATTCCCAATAGACAGTCATATACATTATTATATAGAAGACTTGCCGCACTTCATTGTACCTTGGCATTATCATCCGGCCATAGAGATAATGTATATAACTAGAGGTATAGGAACTCGTTTTGTCGGGGATTGCATAGAACAGTATGAGGAGGGGGATGTATGTATGATTGGCCCTAATCTCCCTCATGAATGGCGTAATGATGATGCTTATTTTGATAAGGAGTCTGGTTTGCGTGCTACGTGTATCTGTCTGTTCTTTAAACGTGAGATATTTGATCCGAATTTTATCAGATTACCAGAAATGAATAATATTCGTGATTTGATAGAGAGATCACGGCGTGGACTGAAGTTTACCGGAAATTCGAAATTAGAGATAACCCGGTTTATAAGGAGTTCGGTGAATGATGTAGGGGTTCGGAAGGTAACGAATCTTTTAACACTTCTTGAGCTGATGGCCACATCGACTGAGTATGAGTTACTGGCCTCAGTGGGATTTACGAATTCTGTAAATTCAGAAGATTTTGAGAGATTTAATAAGGTATACAAGTTTCTCGTCAAGAACTTTGCGACTTCCATTAGGTTGGAAGAAGTTTCGACTTTGGTTGGATTGACCCCGACAGCTTTTTGCCGTTATTTCAAGGAGAGGACCAAGAAAACCTTTGTAGAATATCTGAACGAAATGCGTATCGGTTATTCGAAAAAACTATTACTGGAAAACAAAATGAAGATTTCTACTATCAGTGGGGAAGTCGGATTCCCTAACTTATCTAATTTTATATCCCAATTTAAAAAAGTGACAGGAATGTCCCCGTCGCAGTTCCAAAAGCAGTTTGGAGTAAAGGCTAAACAAGCCATTTGATTCTACTATTTTATCATTGAATATTTGGTGGTTAGAGCCTTGGTTTTCTACTTTTTTTGCAAGGTTTTATCCATTTGCTGCGAATAATGGTAAAATACCATAATTATCGGAAAATATAGAGGAAAGAGCGAGTTCCATATCAGCGTACTTTTGCAATATAAGATTTTAAAAGTATGATGCTGATGAATGATAAGAGAACAAATGAGTCGCCTTTGCTCTTTATAAAGGATTCTTTGATCGGTGAAAATGTGAAGAGGAGTTTGAAGACTTTGGCTGATTTACGAGGTGTTTTTCATAATTGTGAGGCTTATGAACAGATGTCTCCTGATACTTTATTGTATGAGGTGACTTGTCATCTGCCGGTTGAAGAAGGAACGCCAGGGGGACTCTATTTCGGAATCACGAGAATTTATCCAGGTAAGGTTGGTGATGAGTATTTCATGACCAAAGGACATTTTCATGCCAATATGAATCGTGGGGAGTACTATTGGGGAGTGGAAGGTGAAGGCAGATTGATTATGATGGATCAGAACCGAAGGGTTTGGAGTGAGCGGATGTTTCCGGGTAGTCTTCATTATATACCTGGAGGGGTGGCCCATCGTGTGGCAAATATAGGATATTCTGTTCTGTCATTCGCTGCTTGTTGGCCTTCGGACGCAGGACATGATTATCAAGTGATTTTGGAGAACGGGTTTTCTGCATCTTTACAGTGTGTGAATGGCAATCCCCAATTGATAGAAATATGAATATGAAGTATATCATAGCTGTAGATTTGGGAGGAACCATTACAAAAGTCGGTCTCTTACGCAATGGAGAACTGGTAGACTATGTAAAAATGCCTTCTCGTCAAGATTTGGATATGACAGCAAGTTTGCCGGAGATTGAAAATGCAATTGATTTCCTGCTAAATTCAAATGGTGTGAAGCGCCTCTTTGGAGTGGGTATAGCTTTTCCAGGGCTAGTAAATAATAAAAAAAGCATTATTATATCTACGAATGAAAAATATGATGATGGAGTGGAGCTTGATTTGGATAGATGGGCGGATGAACATTGGGGAGCCCCCTTTTACATTGATAATGACGCACGGCTTGCAGCAATTGGAGAATGGCAATATGGGAGCGGCAGAGGATATGATAGCGTTGTTATGATGACTATTGGTACGGGCATAGGATCGGGAGTCATTATGAATGGTGAGGTAATGTATGGAAAGCACTTTCAAGCAGGTTCGTTGGGTGGCCATTTTGTAGTAGACTACAAAGGAAGGTTATGCTCTTGTGGAAACAAGGGGTGTGTGGAGGCTTTGTCCTCTTCATTCTTCCTTCATAAAATTATAAAGGATCATGCTTGCCTGTCTCCTTCGTTTAAAATGTCATCTCAGAATTATGATTTTAAAGAAATCTTCCAATTGGCGGAACAAGGAAATAGAGACGCGTTATTGGTACGAAATGAATGCATTGAAATATGGGGAGCTGCTGTTTGATGTAAACTCTGCCTACTTCCACAACCACGGCGGCTATGAATATGCCAAACAGTTCTATGCCGATGCCTACAAAGCCGCCGTGGAGATTGTGGGCGGTGAGCAGTATATCCTCTCCGCTGTGATGAACGGGTGTCAAAGTTTGCCTGGACTCCGAGTGCAAAAGTATCTGTGGTAGTTTCTAGCTTGGGAGATTATGCAGCTTTGTATGGTTTGGAATATTGTTTAAGAAAAAAGATAAAAGATGAAGTATTCTGCTAATTACGATAAATATCCTTTTGTGCAGGTGTCCTATAATTCGGATGACTGTATTTCCGGTTGGTTTGCCATTACCGATAGTATCAGTGAACGTTTGAAGGTACTGGAGAAGCCGTTGAAAGTGGTTGCGATTGAGTGCTATCAAGGAGTGTTTGAGAATGATATACGTAATGCTTTTGCCGGTAGGTTCAATAATGCTTTATTTGTTCATACAGATAGTGCGATGTTGCCGGAAGAGAAAATCAATGATTTTTTCTATCCTGATATTACCGATGATGAATTATTCGGCTATCTGACCCGGTATACAATGGAATGTTTTTTTGATTTCGATAAAGTTACTGGTATCCGGCAACAGATAGAAGATTTGCAGTCTGGTATTGTAATAGTCTATGGGGTTGGTGCGGCCTATCTTTGTGAACATCCTGATTTGTTGATTTATGCCGATATGGCAAGATGGGAGATACAGTCCAGATTCCGTAAAAATGAAATATCAAATATAGGTGTCAACAATAAAGAAGAACGAACCTCCTTGCAGTATAAAAGAGCTTTTTTCGTAGATTGGAGAATATGCGATAGGCACAAAAAGATGCTGATGGCAAAGGTGGATTATGTTTTGGATACGAACCGGCGCAATCATCCTAAGATGATTACAGGCAAAGCGATGTTTGAGGGATTGGAGAAAGCGGTAAATGGTCCGTTTCGTGTAGTTCCCTTTTTTGATCCGGGGCCTTGGGGAGGACAGTGGATGAAAGATGTTTGCGATTTAGAACGGACGATGCCTAATTATGCTTGGTGTTTTGACTGTGTACCTGAAGAAAACAGTCTGTTGTTGGCCTTTGGGGATGAGAAAGTGGAAATACCGTCAATTGATTTGATTTTTGCTTATCCCCGACAGTTATTGGGTGATGCTGTGTATGGCAGGTTTGGTGATGAGTTTCCAATACGGTTTGACTTTCTTGATACGATAGAAGGCGGCAATCTAAGCTTACAAGTTCATCCTTTGACTGAATATATACAACAGAAATTTGGGATGCATTATACGCAGGATGAGAGCTACTATATTTTGGATGCTAAGGAGGGGGCAACTGTATATTTGGGTTTGAAGGATAATATTAAACCGGAGGAGATGCTTGATGAATTGGAAAAATCGCAAAGGACTGGTGAATTTGAAGTGGAGAAGTATGTAGGTATTTATCCGGCAAAGAAGCATGATCATTTTTTAATTCCGGCTGGTACGGTACATTGTTCGGGAAGGAATAGCATGGTACTTGAGATTAGTGCAACCCCATACATCTTTACATTTAAGTTGTGGGATTGGGGACGGATGGGACTGGATGGCAGACCGCGTCCGATTAATATAGCTCATGGGGCTAATGTGATACAATGGAATAGAACGGAGTCTTGGGTGAAAGAAGAACTGATAAACAAGGTCTCTGTTATTGGTGAAGGAGATTCCTGGCGTGAAGAAAAGACGGGACTTCATGAATGGGAATTTATAGAAACAAGAAGACATTGGTTCACGGACAAAGTTTTGCATAAGAATGAGTCGGGTGTTAATGTTCTGAATCTGATTGAGGGACGTTCGGTGATAGTGGAAAGTCCTATAGGACAATTTTCTCCGTTTGTTGTC
>OHEB01000708.1_pt1 | contig 12381 bp, 8 predicted proteins | sample 1567081 | NCBI WGS metagenome assembly OHEB01 (sample SAMEA3879569, study PRJEB24766) | human gut metagenome | biome: human-associated habitat; feature: feces | place: USA | collected 1985/1987 | reverse complement strand
TGATGAGAACGGCATCCTGCTCGGAGTCAACCAGCATAACAACAGCTTGGTCATAGTTGATATCTTCAACAGCCGCGTATATAAAAACGCCAATATGGTTCTTCTGGGAACCAGCGGTGCCGGCAAAACCTTTACGCTCCAGTTGATAGCTCTCCGCATGCGTCGGAAAGGTACCCAGGTCTTCATCATAGCACCTCTCAAAGGCCATGAGTTTCTGAGAGCCTGTAACAACATTGGCGGTGAGTTCATTTCCATCAGTCCGGCATCGAAACAATGTATCAATGTCTGCGAGATCCGCAAGCAGGATCTCAGCGCCAATCAGTTGATCGACGGCGTAGTTAGTGAGAACTCGATCTTGGCAAAAAAGATTCAGCAGCTGCACATTTTCTTCAGCTTACTCATTCCCGATATGAGCCATGAGGAGCGGCAGCTTCTGGATGATGCCATGATCTGCACCTACGGGGTCAAGGGCATCACACATGACAATGCTTCTCTGGAACAGCCGAAAAATCCAGGGTGCTATAAAGAAATGCCGATCCTGGGAGACCTGTATGAAATTCTCGCCGCCTCTCCGGAAACAAAGCGCCTTGCCAACATCCTGAACCGGCTGGTCAACGGCTCTGCCCGCTCCTTCAATCAGCAAACCAATGTGGCGCTGGACAACAAGTACATCGTCCTTGATATTTCTGAGCTGACCGGTGATCTGCTGACGGTGGGGATGTTTGTTGCTCTCGACTTTGTATGGGACAAGGCCAAAGAGAACCGCACGGCGGAAAAAGCCATCTTCGTGGACGAGTGCTGGCAGCTCATCGGCGCCAGCAGCAACCGTCTGGCAGCGGAGTTTGTGCTGGAGATCTTCAAGATCATCCGCGGCTATGGCGGCAGCCTTGTCTGCGCCACACAGGATCTCAATGACTTCTTCGCGCTGGATGACGGTAAATATGGCAAGGGCATCATCAACAACAGCAAAACGAAGATCCTGCTGAATCTGGAGGAGGAAGAAGCCCAGCGTGTCCAAGGTGTCCTGCACCTTTCCGAAGCTGAGCTGATGGAAATTACGCACTTTGAGCGCGGCAGCGCTCTCATCAGCACAAATAACAATAATATTGCCGTGGAGATCAAGTGCAGTCAAATGGAAAAGGAATTGATCACCACGGATCGCCGGGAGCTGGCCGAACTTGCTCAGCGTGCTGCGCCAAAGCAGCATCCATGCTAATCCGTACACAATACGCATTTAAGACGTATAACGCTCCACAACCAACAGCAATACGGCGATTATACGGCTTCAATACGCATAACGAGGAGATGTTTCAATGAAAACGAGGGAACAGATCTATGGGCAGGAAGCCGCCGGCATCCTGCGGGATGTTTCCATGTACCGCGCTCTGACGGAGATGCAGCTTTTGAAGCTCTATCCGCACAAGGAAAGTAAAATCCGAAATCTGCTGTCCTACCTGCAAAAGCAGGGCCGCATTGTGCAGCGCGGCGAGTATTACCGCATTCCCGCTGATGCGGAGGAGAGCATCGATCACGGGCTTTCAAAGGCCGTTTGGGTTCTTACCGACTTTATGGAGCAGGTAGAATATCACTCTGTCAGCGAGTACCCCGCAAAAATCATCTTTTTTGCGGATGGCGAAGTTTACGAGATTATTTACGCGGAGCCGGGTAAAGAGCAGCTTATCAACCAAATGCTCTCCACGGTAAAAGAGGTTCCGCCCAAATACATCGTTCTGATTGAGCAGCCGGAGCAGATCGCCGAGATCCACACACCAAACACCAGCGGCTACTGTACCGTCTCTTCGGGCGGCGAAGTGCAGTATTATCAAATCGAATAAGGAGTTTTTTCTTGAACAGGGCCATCATATCACAAAGAATTACATCTATTCTGGCTGAGATCGAACGGCTGAACAATGCGCTCTACGCCATGAACACAACGGATATTCAGCGTTATCCCGACAACTACGAGGTGCTGTCCACGGATGCGGCGCTGCGGGCCGAGCGGATCACCTGCCGGCTGCGCCACCTGATCTATGCCACTACCAGCATCAAAAAAGAGGAATATCTGCGGTCTGCTGAAACCATGCAGGGTATTGAGATCAGCGAAAATGACGGCATTCTGGAGATCAAGCTCCCGTGCCTTCTGCCAAAGCGCAGGCAGCGCCAAAGCACGGAGTTCCTGTTGGATCCGTTTACCTCCGCGCTCTCCGATTACGCCGCCCACCACACTATGCCGCAATTTCAGCATTGTGTGGTCTGCTTTTCCCATATCTATGCGCAGGAGCTGCCAGAGCGGCGTATCCGTGATTATGACAATCTGGAACTGAAGCAGTTTCTGGATGTTGCGGCCTCCTTCATCTTGACGGATGACAATGGGCTGCTGTGCGACGCCTACAACACCACGGAGCTGGGCGAAGAGGATTGCACACGGCTTTTTCTCATGGACAGCACGCAGTTTCCGGCCTGGCTTGCAGAGCGCCAGAACAGCGTAAAAACCATATCGGATTTTTAGCGGTTTTCAGGCCGACTTTTCCCGAGGTGTGAAAAGCTGGCCGCACATACTGGAAATCCTACCTTTTTTCAAGTCATGCAGCTCCAAAAATTACCCAAGCTATAAAGCCCTACGGTAAAATTTCGTACAAGGAGACAGTGCGGCTCATGCCTCGACCCCCCCGCCGACTACCGGCGCAAAACACGCTCTCGTATCTGCTTTTGACATTGACCGCTCTCTGCGGCGAATACCCCATCAGCCAAATCAGCCGTCTGCCGGGTGGTCCCGCTTATCTCGAAAGCATGGTCACTTCTCTCCGACAAAGCGGACTTCTTCACACCTTCTCCAAAGACGGCCTGCGCGGTCTTCGGCTCACCTCACCAGCCAAACGGCTGCTGTTGGCCGATGCCCCCCAATGGTTTTCAGACTATCTAACCGGCAGCTCTGAGCCGAACAAACTCAAAAGTGAGCTGTCAAGGCGGCTTCGGCTCCACCGGATGGCCGAAATTCTGACCATCATGCACAACGCCGACATTCCTGCCTTTCCGTGGGAAAAGGCCTCTTTTTCCGCTGCCAGCCAAAGTGCGGCAATCCCCGCCTATTACACCTCCAGAGAGGTTAAAGAGATCGGCCCGCAAGGGGCGAAAATCAAAAGTTCACGCGCAACCGGCATCCTGCTGACGGATGGCGGTATTTTTTTGACCTATAACACCGCCAAAGCGCAGATGAAATGGGAGTACAAGGCTGAACTGCGGTTCAAAGCTCTGCTGCAAACCGAAGGGGTCATGCCCGACGCGGAGATTTCCGGGATCGTGTTCGGCTCCACCATGGAACAGCTTTCTATCCTGACGCAGCCGGACGCGCACAGCTATTTCCTGCTGGATGGCAGCTTTCCGCATTTCTACTATCTGACCAATGACCGTTATGGCGAAGCGATCCTTCGCCTCTTATGCGACGCGCAGCAGCGCAGGACGCTTGATACGATCCTTGCAGACGGGCTCCATGAGGGGATACCAAATTGGCGCGTCGAGAACGACGCCATTGACAGCGAGGGGAATCCTGTTCTATTCGCCTACACCTGTGATTTTCCTCGCATCCGGCGTTTTGATACCGCGCTGGAGCTGCACGGAATGACGGGGACATTGATCTGCTTCGATTACCAGGAAGAAGCCTTGCGGGAGATCTGCGGGCAGTGTGTGATGCTGCAAAGCATTGATTTTCAACAGTTTGAAAGGAGCGTGCTCTATTCCTAAAAAGAAGCTGATTCAGCTTTTCATTATTATTCCAATCGCTGCGCTGGCGCTGCTCTACGGGAGCGGCTACCTCTCGCAGCTTTTTTCCAATTACCGTGCATGGCAGGAGGCCGGCGCCGTGTTTGGGACGTCTCCCGCATTCCCGGACGCCGGATTCGTTCCCTGCCTTGCGGCAGCCTTCCACTTTCCGTATGGGCTGTATGGGCTCGGCCTCTGCATCGGTGCGCTGGCGCTGCTGATCCTCATGGTCATGCGAATGGGCTACAGTGAGGGCGGCGAATACGACCGGCAGCGCAATCTGGTCTATTCCGACAAGGGAACCTACGGCACCGCAGGCTTTATGTCCCGCAAGGAGCTGACCGAGGTGCTTGACCTTGTCCCGGATATTCGCAAGCATTCCGGCACGATTCTCGGAGAGCTGGATCATCAGGTCATTTGTATTCCTCCAAAGACTCGATTTAACGGGAATCTTGCGGTTTACGGCGCCAGCGGCTCCAAGAAGACAAGAGCCTTTTGTGTCAACATGATTCTCCAATGCGCAGCGCGGAAGTCAAGCCTTGTGATCTGCGACCCCAAGTCCGAATTGTATGAAAAGACCAGCGAATATCTGCGGGATCAGGGCTACACCGTCCGTGTGTTCAATCTGGTCACACCGTCAGCCTCCGATTCATGGAATTGTCTTGCGGAGGTCGGCGGTCAGGAATTGATGGCTCAGCTTTTCTGCGATGTCATCATCAAGAATACCGGCGGCGAGGAACGCGACCACTTCTGGGACAGCGCCGAAATGAATCTGCTCAAGGCGCTGGTCCTCTATGTTTCCACCAGCTATCCCAAGAAAAAGCAAAATATCGGTGAGGTGTATCAGTTGATTGCCGCCAGCTCCGAACAGGAGTTGAACGCGCTTTTTGGTGTTCTTCCGGTTACGCATCCTGCCAAAGCGCCATACAGCATTTTCAAGCAGGCGTCAGAGGGTGTGCGCGGTGGCGTTATCATCGGGCTCGGCTCCAGACTGCAGGTTTTTCAAAACCGGGATATTCGCAACATCACATCCTACAACGAGATCGATCTGGAACTCCCGGGAAAGCAGCCATGCGCGTATTACTGCATTACCAGCGATCAGGACAGCACCTTTGATTTCCTCTCCTCGCTGTTTCTTTCCTTTGTGTTTATCCGCCTGGTTCGCTATGCGGACGAACATTGTCCCGGCGGGGAGCTTCCGGTTCCTGTTCATGTACTTGGTGAAGAGCTGTGTGCCTGTGGAGTGATCCCAGATCTATCGAGAAAAATTTCGGTCATTCGTTCCAGAAACCTGTCCATGTCATGTGTGTTCCAGAACTTAGCTGGTCTTCAGAACCGCTACCCCTACAACCAGTGGCAGGAAATTCTGGGCAACTGCGATGTGCAGCTTTTTCTTGGCTGCACAGATGCTCTGACGGCGGAATTTATTTCTGACCGGACCGGCGAGGCCAGTATCTCTGTCACCAGTAAAGCCAAACAGCTCGGAACATGGCGCGTATCCAATTACACGCCTGAATACCGGGAAACCAGCGGTGTCGGCCGGCGCAAGCTGATGACCATGGACGAGGTGCTGCGTATGGATATTGATAAAGCCCTAATCCTCATTCGGGGCAAGAATGTACTGGAGGTGGATAAGTACGACTATTCCAAACATCCCGAGGCGAAGAAGCTGCGGCCGAGCAAGGCCGCCTCCCATGTCCCTGCATGGCGGGCAAATCAGCCGCAGGAAAAGCAAACTCCATCGGCGCCGCCATCTCAGGCAGCGGAAAAGAAGCCGGCGCAAAAGAAAAAGTCTGCACCGGCTGAAAAAGTCGTTGCCGTAACCAAAGAATCCATTATGAAGAAAAAGGAGGATACTTAATGCCCAAGAAAAAAACGATCCCGCCCCCTGATGATTTCTCCTCAGAGTTCATGGAAACCGAATCCGCCAAAGAACTTTCTGAGCAGCAGGTGGAGGCCGCCGGCAGCGACAACACGGAAACTCCGCTGGCAGGACCCCCGGAAGTTGATCTCGGCTCCGGCGATGTGAGCGGCACAGCAGATGTTGAGGAAAACGAGCCGGATGCCGAAAACACCGCTGATGCCGCAGATACTGTCCCTGTTTCCGATGAAAAGGCTGAGGACCCGGAGTACGACAGCATTTTACAGGAGCTGAACAGCAGCACTCCGGCACCCCTTGACAGCAGCGGCGAAAATGCTCTGGATGCGCTTTTGCTGGAAGGAAATGCGGAAAATGCTCAGCCCGCTGAAGATGAAACGGAATCCGCAGATGGTGAAGCTGCTCCGCAGCCTACTGCACCTCCCGCACCTGCCGGACGCCGTGACTCCTACATTCTGACCGTTGATGCAAAAGACCGTATCGAAACGGAAGAAGAACGCCGTGAGGTCATCTGGCACGAGATCAAGACCTCGCATATTGCCGGTCGTATTTTGACCGGAACGCTGGACGGCGTGGAGCAGACCCCTTCCGGCCGTACTATCGTTGTCGTTGACTACAAGGGTTATCGCATTGCGATCCCGCTGAAAGAAATGATGCTCTATTCCGGGCCCGTTCCGTATGGGGCGAAATACAAGCCGTTTATGGAGCGGATGAACAGTATCCTTGCAACCATGCTCACCGCGGAGATCGATTTCATCGTCCGGGGTCTGGATAACACCGCCCGCAGCGTTGTGGCAAGCCGCAAGGCCGCTATGCTCCGTAAGCGTCAGACCTTCTATCTGGACACCAACGAAGATGGCGTCCCCATGATCTATGAAGGGCGCGTCGTACAGGCGCGCGTCATTGGCGTTGCGGAAAAAGTCCTGCGTGTGGAAGTGTTCGGCGTGGAGTGTACGATTTTCGCCCGCGATCTGTCTGCCGCATGGTTCGGTGACGCCCGCGAGTATTACAGCGTCGGCGACCGTGTCCTTGTCCGTGTGCTCACCATTGACCGCGACGACATCAACCATATTTCCATCACAGCAGATATCCGCAGCGTTTCGTCCGCCGCCAACCAGAGCAATCTGGATAAATGCGTCCTGCAGGGCAAATATGCCGGCAGAGTGACCGATGTGCGGCACGGCGTTGTGTTCATCCGGCTCAACAACGGTGTCAACGCGGTTGCCCACACCTGCTATGACCGGCGAATGCCTGGAAAGAAAGACGACGTCAGCTTTGCCGTTACCCGTCTGGATGAGGAACGCGGCATCGCCGTCGGCATCATCACCAGAATCATCAAACAGAATTTGTAAAAAAGGAGAGGCCACCATGAAGAGCTTATCAAAGCTGGCCCTTTGCCTGCTGCTTGCCATGTCGCTGACGGTCAGCGCCTTTGCCGCTCAGGTTCCCGATTCATTGGTAGCGGAAAACCTGAACGGCCAGCAGCGGCTTGTAAAAACCTACACGCTTTCCCCGGAGGTTGACCCGAATGAGCTGAAGGAAGAGGACTTTTCCTACGACGGCTATCTTTATACCTGGGCCTACACCACCAAGGTGGAACACCCGTATCTGGAAAGCAAAACCGTAACGGAAACCGTCACGGTCAACACCGCCAAAAATGATCTTGCGCAGATCCTCGCAGAGCTTTCGCCCAGTATGCCCTATGAAAAAGACGGCTTCTCCGGCGAGTTGGCGCTGGATCATACCACGCTTTCCACAGAGGCGTCCGGCTACACCACAAAATACAGCAAAACTACCGAGACGAAGGTAATCGGCAATCTGGACCGCAACGACATGTCTTATGTGCCGGCCACCACTGTCAAAAACGGGAAAACGCTCTCCCTTGCCAATGTGGAATGGCAGGTCACCGGCACGGCGCTCGTCGGCGAGGCGCTGGTTCCCGCCCAGTATCAGGCGGTCGCTACCTATTCCGCCTCCAGCAGCTATCAGGCTGCCACAGGCTATGTCACCACGGCAGAATATCACGGAACCGTTACTTCGGAAGGCGTGGACAGCATCACCTATACCGTGGTTTACACCGGAAGTAAGATTGTCCCCGTAAAAACACATATCTGGGATAATGGAAACCTTGCCGCTCCGCTGCTGATCATCGCTGCCGTGCTGCTCTGCGCGGGCATCGCCGCCGCTGCACTCATCCTACTGCGCCGCCGCAAAAATGTCTATGTGTATGTTCCGGACAGCAAGCCCCGAGAGTACCGGCTGATTGCAAAGTTCCGTGTGGAGCCTGACAGCGAGGTTCCCGCTATTGATGCAGGCGCTCTCACACTGAATCCGGGAGATACCGTCGCGGTTGAGGTGAAAAAATCCCTTGCCAGGCATCTGGCTGGGCGCGAGTTCACCGTTTCTTTCCCGCAGAGTGACCATACTTACACGATCCAAGCCAGCAAGCACAATGACTGGCATGAATTTACCGTTCCCGCTGAAGAAGAACAGGAGGCTCCCGTATGAAGAAGTTTTTCTCATTGACTTTGACTCTGGCTGCCATGCTTTCTGCGATGGCGGTCAGCGCCCAGGCCGCCGATTATTCCTTTGAAACCGATGGCACCCCGGAATACTATCCCTCCTCTTCCTATGAGGACGTCTACGGCTCCCGCTACAATTACGGCGAAAAAAATGTGGTGGACTACCAGATCCCCAAGCTGGAGTACGGGCAGCTCAGCACCACCCAAACCGGCGTGATGGAGAAAATCATGCTGCCCGGTCTTCAGGGCATCTCGGCATCCGGCAGCGGCATTTACGGAATTTCTCCCGGCGGCGGAACTGTCGAGATCCCCGGTTTTCTGCAGGGCGGCTCCACAGCTACTCCTGCGACGCCCGCTTTCACGGAGCTGACACAGGATTTTCTGCTCTCCAACGGCGCTGTCGGAAAGATCTCCATTCCTGCCATCGGAGTTAAGAATTACTATCTCTGGGAAGGCGAAACGACTGCCAGCATGAAAAAGGGGCTGGGGCATTTCACCAGTACCAGCGTTTGGAACGGCAATGTGGCTGTCTGCGGGCATAATCGCGGCGCCAAATATGTGATCGGCAGCATCAAGAATCTGGATGTGGGTGATAAAATCACCTATACCACATCCATGGGTACCCGCACCTATCTGGTGGAGACTGTGACCAAAATCAGCAGCAGCGATTGGAGCTATTTGTCCTCTACCACGGATAACCGAATGACTCTCCTTACCTGCGTTGCCGGAGATTCCAGTCAGCGCTGGTGTGTGCAGGCTGTTCAGGCCTCTTAAAAATCTTTTGTTGAAAAAGCCGCTTTATGATCGTAAAGGAATAGTAGATCAAAAATAAGGAGGCTTTTCCATGAAGAAGCAGATCCTCACGATGTTTACGGGCCTTTTTATCGGCGCTATTATCACAGGCGGAGCTTCCGCCTATGCTGCGGGAATCCTCGCTGAACGCAGCAACCATCGTATTTTTGTCGATGGGCAGGAGGTGCAAATGGAAGCGTATGGTATTGCTGGACACAACTATGTGAAACTCCGCGACATTGGCAAAGCGGTCGGCTTCAATGTGTTCTGGGATGCGGACAGCGGATGTGTGCAAATCGAAACCGGTGCGCCTTACACTGGTGAAGCGCCGGTAAAGTCCACAACGACAACGCCCATGGAACATCCTGTGCAGACAGATGTTGCCACCGCAAAGCAGGACATCATTGATCGCACCAATGCGCTGCGGCGTGAAAAAGGTGTTGCCGCGCTGCGTGTCAATGACAAGCTCATGCAGGCGGCGCAGGTCCGCGCCGATGAGATGGCTGCGCATACCGTCTATTCGCACACAAGACCGAATGGCGGAAAATTCAATACCGTCACGGATTGTCCCTACATGGCCGAAAATATCCATCGCATCGCAGATTGGACAATGTCCAACCAAACACTTGCCGAACGAGCAGTTGCGGATTGGTATGCCTCAACGGTTCATCATAAGAACATGGTCAATCCAAAGCTGTCAGAGATCGGTGTCGGGCTGGCAAGAGGTGTCAATGATACTGGTGACCCGTGCTGGTACTGTGTCCAGCTTTTCCTCTACGATGGATGCTCCGTCACTCGGGTGGATACCCCCACAAACAAATAAATCATCAACTTTCACGCAAGAGCAGGTCGTCAAGATCTGCTCTTTTTATTGCGCTTTTTGGAAAGGAGAAAGACATGAAGTCAATTAAACATCGCTTGTTGTCACTGCTTTTAACGCTGGTAACGATCTTGAGCCTGCTGCCGACTGCGGCTTTCGCCGCGTCGAACACGGGTTCCGGCCTCAAAATTACCACCAACCAGGCATATTGGAGCACGCGCCTGCTTGCCAACGGAACCCCGTACAGCTACCGCCCGCCGCTGGCAGACGGCAAGCTCGTGTACTGCATGGACAGTGGACTTGGCTATCACTACGCCACAAAATCATTCCTCGATTCGTTTACATGGACGTCCGGCTCCGGCGCGGACGCAGATGCCGTATTGCAGTCGGCTGTCACGAACAGCGGCCTCAGTGAAATGGACGCCGCGACCGTCGAGAACGTCAAGTGGATGATGACCTACCTCAACGACTGCAAGGATTCCAACGTCGGCCAGCTTTTTATGGCCGTGCAGACGTATGTGTGGGAAAATCAGTCCTACAAAGGCGAGCCCGGCGGAGATGGTGACGCAGGTGGTTACGCCAACGCAGACACCTACGAGCTATACCTGAGCCTTATTGACGATCTTCTTGCGAAAAAGGCGGCTGAGGATGCTGAGTTTTTGAAGCAGATCGAAGCATATAAAGCACAGGGCATTGAAGCGTCCATCGTGGAGGATGCGAGCGCAAAGTGGGCGGTTTTTGCGATCTCGAGCAACCGCAAGAATCAGTCGTTCTTCAACTACTATGGGCCGAGAAAGCTGTCGGTCGGCGAAGCCAAACCTGACCAGCCGGAGCAGCCCACAGGCGGCACGGGCAAGATCACGCTCAAAAAGACTGCGGCAGGCACATTGAAGGGCCTGCCCGGTGCGCGTTACAGTATCTACTTCAATGGCCAAATCGTTGGAAGCGATGTGACCGGCGAATCGGGAGAGCTCCATATTGAGGATGCCGCCACCGGCCTTTGGACCTTCGTTGAAACGGCGGCCCCGTCTGGATACTGTCTTGACCCTACGCCCAAGAGCGTCTATGTGGATGTGTCCGAAGGCGATCGCGAATACACCGTCGCGGCAGTCAACTACGCTATGCCCAGCATGATCATTTACAAAGAAGATGCGCAGACGAGCGCTCCCGTGCCCGGCACCGTGCTGTCGGTCAAGTCCGTTACAGGCGCCTACTCCACATCTGTTAAAATCGGTGAGAGCGGATCGGCTACGCTGGAGGGCCTGGAGCCCGGCGTTTACGTCGTATCTGAGGAGTCCGTGCCGGAGCCGTACATCTTGAGCAACACAGAACAGACCGTGGCGCTGCGTCCCGGCAAGACCACAGAGGTCCATTTTCAAGATTACAAAAAGCCTGGCCTTGAAATTTTGAAGAAGAACATCGCCAATATGGACCCCATCCCTGACATGACCTATAAGGTCGAGCAGATCGACGGCAGCTTTGAGACTACGGTCACAACAGACCTGCGGGGCCGCGCCTTTTTGGCGGACCTCCCCGTGGGCAGTTACCGCATCTCAGAGGTAGGCGGGCCGTCGAATGTGATCCTCTCCGAGATCCCGCAGGTGATCTATCTGGAGGCCGGCTGCACCCGCACGGTGACCTTTTTCAACGCGATCAAGCCCACCCTGACGATTTTGAAACAGAACAGCGTAACATCCGACCCTCTCCCCGGTGCAAAGCTGCACATCTACTATGCGTCCGACAACACCTCCACCGGCGAGATGCATGATCTCGGTGTGTTCTATTCTAACGAGGAGGGCAAGGTGATCCTGACGGATGCCGAGCGAGGCTGGTACAAAATCGTCGAGGAGTCCTGCCCGCAGGGCTTCGGCTTCCTCGACGGGGAGGCCGTACAAGAATTTTATCTGGAAGAAAATACCAGCAAGACCGTCATCATCCGCAATGTGCCGCTCAGTGCGCTGGTCGGCTTCAAATATGACACCAAAACAGGAAAAGGCATTCCAGGCTGCCGTTTCGAGCTGCGTTATTTGAGCGGCAATACCAGCGGCACGGGCGGTACCGTTATCGGCACTTACGTGACCGGGCCCAATGGAGCCTTCACTGTAACCGGCTTAAAAAAGGGCACTTATATCTGCGAGGAGGTATCCAGTGATGGAAACCACATCATCGACAGCGAGCCGCAGACTGTGTGGATCTCCGGCGAGGATCAGGACGTGGTCATCATCCGCTTTGGCAACTCACCGTTTGGCAGCTTGCTCATTACAAAGCTGAGCGATGACAACAAGCGCAGTCCGATCCCCAACACCGATTTCCTATTAACTTATAGTGATGGCACGTTTGTCGGCAACGACAACGGTATTTATACAACGAACGCTGCGGGTGAGATCCTTGTGGATGGCTTGGAGCCGGGGGTGACGATCATCGTGCGCGAGGTCAGGGCCGCGGCTGGGTTCTTGCTGGACGAGTCGCCGCAGCATATCCAGATCAAGAGTGGTGAAACGGTGCATCTACAGTTTCTCAATAAGCCGCTCGGAAATTTGATCATCAAGAAAAACAGCAGCGCCCCGACGCAGGAGGCTGTGCCGGGGGCGGAGTTTGAGATTACGTAC
>OHEB01000702.1_pt1 | contig 12448 bp, 10 predicted proteins | sample 1567081 | NCBI WGS metagenome assembly OHEB01 (sample SAMEA3879569, study PRJEB24766) | human gut metagenome | biome: human-associated habitat; feature: feces | place: USA | collected 1985/1987 | reverse complement strand
TAGAGAGACGCGAGGTCGGAATAGAGGTAACCGGGGAAGCCCTTTCTGCCGGGAATCTCGCCCTTTGACGAGCTGAACTCACGAAGAGCCTCGGCATACGAGGTCATATCGGTCAGTATAACAAGCGTCTGCTTGCCGAGATCGAACGCGAGATATTCGGCGGCGGTCAGCGCGCAGCGGGGCGTGATGATACGCTCGATTATCGGGTCGTTCGAGAGGTTCATAAACATCGTAACACGGTTCATGACGTTCGCGTTTTCAAACGAAGTGCGGAAATACTCGGCAACATCGTTCTTGACGCCCATGGCGGCGAAGACGATTGCAAAATCGTCGCCGTCGGCAACATTCGCCTGACGCACTATCTGAACGGCGAGCTCGTTATGCTTCATGCCGGAGCCTGAGAATATCGGGAGCTTCTGGCCTCTGATAAGCGTTGCGAGCGCGTCTATAGAAGATATGCCGGTGTTTATATAATTTCGCGGATAAACACGCGAAACGGGGTTAATGGGCGAACCGTTGACATCGCGGCGGCACTCGGGATATATCTCACCCAGACCGTCTATCGGTCTGCCGAGGCCGTCGAAAACTCTGCCGAGAATCTCGGGCGACAGCGGCATCTCCATGGGTCTGCCGGAGAGCACGGTGGTGCTGTTGTTCATCGATATTCCGCGAGTTCCCTCAAAGACCTGAATGACCACAAGCTCGCCGTCTATTTTGACTATACGGCCCGCGCGCGAGGTGCCGTCCTCAAGCCTGAGTTCGACCATTTCCTCGTAGCTCGCGCCCTTGACGCCGTCAAGCACAACGAGCGAACCGTTTATCTGATTTAAACCGATGTGTTCAAAAATCATAGCTGTTTAAATCCTTCCTTGCCTTCAGAATAAGCGGACTCAGCGCAGCAGCGGAGCGAGCGCCTTGTCTATCTCAGTGCGGTAATCGTCAAACATATCGAGTCTGTCGTTGGGCACATCGTATTTTATCTTGACGAGCTTATCGAACAGACCGAGCTTCGTTATCTTCGAGATCGGCACCTGCTTTGCGACGACCTCGCGGCACTGGTGATAGAGATAGAGGATTATTTCCATCATCTTCATCTGCTTCGCGAGCGGAACATAGGTGTCCTCCTTGTGGAAGGCGTTCTGCTGCAGGAAGCCGACTCTTATAACTCTTGCAATCTCAATGACAAGCTTCTGATCGTCGGGCAGAACGTCCGCGCCGATAAGCTTGACTATCTCCATAAGGCTGTTCTCCTCGAGCAGGATGGAGCACAGCTCATCGCGGTAGTTCATGAACTCCGGACCCGCGTTGTCATAGTACCATGCGGACAGGTCATTGACATATTCGGAATAGCTCGTATTCCAGTTTATCGCAGGATAGTGACGCGCATAGGCGAGGGACTTATCGAGCGCCCAGAAGCAGCGTGTGAAACGCTTCGTGTTCTGGGTAACAGGCTCGGAGAAGTCACCACCTTGTGGGGAGACAGCACCGATGATCGTGACAGAACCGTCTGTTCCGTTCAGGTTATGCATCATTCCGGCGCGCTCGTAGAACGCAGACAGACGGGACGCAAGATAAGCCGGGAAACCTTCCTCGGCAGGCATTTCCTCAAGTCGGCCCGAAATCTCACGAAGAGCCTCGGCCCAACGAGAAGTTGAGTCAGCCATCATAGCAACATGGTAACCCATATCTCTGTAATATTCGCCAAGTGTGATACCTGTGTAAATTGATGCCTCACGGGCTGCAACAGGCATATTTGATGTGTTGGCAATAAGAACGGTTCTGTCTGTCATAGGACGCTGTGACTTAGGATCGATAAGTTCAGAGAATTCTTCGAGTACCTGGCTCATCTCGTTACCACGCTCACCGCAGCCTACATAAATAATAATATCAGCGTCGCACCATTTTGCAAGCTGGTGCTGTGTCATAGTTTTACCTGTACCGAAGCCGCCCGGTATAGCGGCTGTACCGCCCTTAGCAATAGGGAAGAGAGAGTCAATAACTCTCTGACCTGTAATAAGCGGAATTGAAGATGCAAGTCTGTCCTTTACAGGACGAGCGGTTCTGATAGGCCATTTTTGACAAAGTGTGAGGTTGTGCTCAACGCCGTTATAATCTTTAATAACAACAATTGTGTCAAAAAGCTTGTATTGACCGTCAGGCATAACCTTGGTAACAACGCCTGAAAGTTCAGGGTGAACCATAAGTCTGTGTTCAATGATTGGTGTTTCGGGGAGTGTAGCATAAATCTGACCACCCTCGAGCTTGTCGCCAACCTTTACTTTCATTGTAACATTCCAGAGCTTTTTGTCATCAAGAGAAGAAACAGATGCACCTCTGTCAATGAAAGCGCCTGCCTGTTCCTCAATAGCCTTAAGAGGACGCTCAATTCCGTCAAAAATATTATCAATAATTCCCGGTCCGAGAAGTACATTCATAGGTGCGCCTGTACCTGTAACAACATCTCCCGGTTTAAGACCGGTTGTTTCTTCATATACCTGAATTGTGGTAAAATCAGAAGTTATACCGATTACTTCACCGACAAGGTTCTGTTCACCTACATGAACCATTTCCATCATTTCAAAGCAATCAGCATCTTTTACGGTAACAACAGGTCCGTTAATTCCATAAATAACATTATTTTCCATTTGTATTACCATCTTCTTTCGGATAAAATCAAGAAGGTCAATTAGTTAAGAACGCTCAGACCTGAGTTCTCAATAAACCATTCTCTCTGTGCAGAGAGTTTTGTGTCGAGTGTTTCATCGGCAACAATTCTCATTGATTTGCAGTAGCCTTTAAGACCGCCGATTTTGATTGAGTTGTCTTTAACAAGTTCAGCCATTCCGTGGAATGCGGCAAGGATTTCTGTTGAATACTTCATATCCTTTTCATTTATATAAACAACACAACGGTTATCGTCAAAAAGTTCTGCAATCTGTCTTGCACTGTCAACAAGTTTTAATTTATATTCTTTGGTTTCTGTGTATTTAATAAGCTTTTGTGCAGCCATTTCAAATACTTCGTCAGTCATTTTTGCTCTTTCTCTAAAGAGTTTTTTCTGACTTTCCTGAACAAGTCTGGCAAGTTTGCTTGTTTCTACATACTTTTTAGCTTCAAGCTGCTGCTGTATGTAGCGTTCGCTGTCACGCTTGCCGTTTTCTTCGGCTTTTTTGAGTTTTTCTTCCTTTAAAAGCTCAACTTCAGTATTGGCAATAGACTTTTGTTCTTCGGTGTATCTTTGTATGGCTTGCAAAAAGTTATCGGTTTTTGTGGTATTTTCCATATTAATAACCTCTCAGCTCATTCAGAGTTTTACGCCAATAGCGTCCTGAACATATTTTGTGATACTGTCTTTGGTGCGTCCGTTGCCATGACGGTCGGGGATTTCTACAATCAAAGGCTTTTTGCGGTTGAGCTTTAAGTCATAGATAAGGTCAGGGCAGAGAGAAACAAGAGTTTCTGTCATAAGAATAACAGCTACATCTTCTCTCTCCATAGCCTTAGTAAGCTCTCGTGTAACCTCTTGTTCCGTATGAACAACTACACCGTCAATACCTGCAAAACGCATACCCATTTTAGTATCAACATTATCGCTTATAAGAAAAAATTTCATTTTTCGTCATATCCTTTATTTCTTCAATTAGCTGAAGAGAATCAAGATTGAGATAAGCATACCGTAAAGGGCAACACCTTCACCGAGAGCAACGAAGATGATTGCTTTACCAAATGCCTTTGGATCTTCACTTGTTGCACCGATAGCTGCAGGAGCTGCGTTACCTACGGCAATACCACCGCCGATACATGAAAGGCCAACTGCGATAGCTGCGCCGATATATGCAAAGCTCTTAGATGACTGCTGAGCAACCTGTACTGCCTCTGAAACTGTGTTTGCATCTGCTGCACCTGCTACGATTGGGCAAAGAAGGCAAATTGCAAATACTGCTGCGAATGAAGCAATCTGCATTAAAACTGTTTTCTTTCTGTTATGACCTTTTTCGTAAGCCTTTACAGCTACAACTACTGATGCTACAAGAAATACAACAGGGAGTGCCAACATAACTAAATTTAAGATGCTCATAATGATTTACCTCCAAAAATAAATAAACAATAAAATATATAATTAAGTTTTTCAACTTAACTGTTTTGTGTAAGTTTTAGCTTGACAGGTTCGTATGGTCTGCCTTCGCCTGAATAGAAACGGCTGAAAAGCTCATAGTATTCAAGTCTTAATACCTGAATTGCTACGAGGAGAGCCTCAAGTACCATTACTATAACATTACCTACTACAACAATTGGCCAGTAGGCAATAGGACCTGCGGTTTCGGCAAGAACAAATACAACCATCATCATACCTGCGTGAACAAGAACGAATGCGCCTACACGCAAGAAACTCATTGTGTTTGTTACATAGCTTAAAAGAACTTCAATTGATTCAAAAATATTTTCAACAATGTAGTCCTTCCAGCTTTCCGGTTTCCAGTCAGGTTCTTTGTTTACCAATCCGCCAAGCGGCTCGGCAAAGAAAATTAAGATAAACGGAATTACAATCAGGAATATAATGTACGGAGCGTTGAATACTGGAAGTCCGAACAAAAGCTGACCTGCAATACCGAATACTATTGCGCTGTAGAAAATTATACCTGCCACACCGCTCGTGCTGAACAATGCTCTGCCATAATCCTTTTGACGGATTGATGTGTAGACATTGAGGAACATTGCGGTAATTAAAAGGAATACGCCAATGCCTATGGCTATAAGAATAATCTTTGTTGCCATTTCGGAGCTCATTACCTCAATAGGCTTTTCTTCAAGTCCGAAGAGAGCTTTGTACATGGGGTCGAGCAAATGCTCAAATCCGAACACACTGCCGAATACAAGTCCGAAGAATGCAGATGAAATACCGCACGGTGCAAGTATTTTACCAATTGCCATCTTTTTGATTTTATACATCAATATACCTACAACAGTAAGGCAGATACCCTGACCGACATCGGCAAACATAATACCGAATATAATAATGTAAGTTATTGCAACAAAAAGTGACGGGTCAATTTCATTGTATTTTGGCACGCCGTACATTGAAGTATAAAACTCAAACGGTCGTGCAAGGAAACAGTTTTTGAGTTTAACAGGCGGAGATTTTTTAATCTCGTTCTTTGCGTCTGAAAATTCAACTGTAACGCTTCTGTGTTTGCAAAGTCGTTTTTTAAGCTGTTTTGCAAACTCGGTCGGCACCCAGCCTACAATAATAAAGCTCTTGTTGTACTGCAAAGCTTTAGTTCTTATAGTTGAGTACAAAGAAAGTTCTTCAAGTTTTGACAAATATTTTAAAATTCTTTCTTTGTTAATGGAAAGATAATCGTCAATACGCTTTTCGGTATCTTTGTAAACATCCTCAAGGTGGGGAATAAGTGCCGTAAGTTTTTTCATATGCAGAGTTGGCGTTGAATTAACACCGATTATGTCGCATCTCTCAAAGAAAAGACTTGAAAAAACTCTGTCAATTTCTTCTGTCTTATCAGCGGGAGCAAGATAAACGCCCCAATAATAAGCTTTATCTTCTGTACACACCGAAAAATCAATATAAGGGTCATCCTTATAATTTTCCAGTTTTACATAGCTGTCCTTAGGAAGTCTTCCAAATCTTGCATTTACATATTTAAGCTCAAGCAGCTTTTCTATTTCAATGTCAAGTCCGACAAAGTGCTTTGTTTCGTCAAGATTTTGTTTTGTCTCAAGCAATTGCTCGGCGGCAAAATCTCTGTCTTCAACAAGCTCGTTTAGTTCATCGCAAATCTTGTTGCAAAACAATTGAATATCCTGATATGTCGGATTAAAATTGCTTACATCGACAAGCGGGAACTGCCTTTTTGTAAGTCCTAATGAAGCCTTGAGGTTAGTGAGATGTTCGGCATAAATATTTTTGGTCTGAAGATGTGAAAAACCTTGGGTATTGTTGTAAAAAACAGACACATCATCGGGATGAAAAACTCCCGATTCTCCCAAAACGGTAATAACATCGTCAATCTCATCCATAAAGCCGATTATATTAACAGCTTGCATGGTTGATACAGCCAAATAAAATCACCTCTTTGTTAGTGGTACTGCTTACTAAACGATAAGCAGGGACTGTATTTTTTTAGAATCAAGTTTATATCGTGTACCTTCAATCAAGGTTATAATATTCATAAGCTCGGTTTCGGCAACGAACATATATGAAATCATCACAACAGAAGGATTGTTTGAGAAATACATATTCTTTCTTGCAAGTTTGTATTTTACTCTTGGGCTGATGTCACTTGCGTAAACATAACCTATTTGTTCAATCATCTTACCGGTGTGAGTTTCCTGCATTACGGAGAATACTTCTCCGGAGGATTCCGCACGGCACATTCTGTCGAGAGTTTTTTCACTGATGCTTGAGAAAGGGTAGAGCAGGTTGTTTTTTATTTGCTCCGGTGTAAGGTTATAATACTTTTTAAGACGAAGTACACGGGAGAAATTATTGTAATCGTTGATTACGGTAAAAAGCTCCATAAGCTCTTTTCTTTCAGTGCCCTTTGTTTTGCTCTTTATTACCTTTTTGAGGTTGGAGAAAACAAAAGTATAAAGATCATTTTCAATATCCGATATAGGCAAAAGATTGTTTTCGTCGGGCTTGTATTTTTCAAATATTTGAGAATACTTTGTATTGCTCAAAATGGTGAGAAATTCATCGTAATTTCTTGCAAGCGCAAGTTTCTGCAAATCAATCTCCGTATGTTTTGCAAAATATGTCGGATACTGATAAATAAACTTTTCAGTAGATGAAGTATTCAGCAAAGTGAGAAAGCGCATTATCTGTTCAATCTCGGTTCTGCTTATAACATAAGCTGAAAAGCCGGTGCTCATCTGGGAATCATATCTGCAAAGCGAGTCAAACTCATAGAAAAGATGTTGCCTTAAAAGAACCTCAAGTCTGCCACGGTGAACATCACGCTCATTTATATCACGCAATGCCTCCGCATAGTGCGTATATGACTTAAGATAAGACATTACTTCTGCAACACTGTTTGAGTTAAGCAAACTGTTGTAGTCCTTTTCGGTAAGTCTTTTACCAAACTTTGCTCTTGCTTTTGCAAGCACCGCAAACGAAGTGGAAGACACAGCTTTCGCACCTCCTTTAAAATAATATGCTTAATAAATGGATAGTTATCCGATAGTTCGTTTAGCAATTTCATCTGACCATTTGTCAGCATTTGCCTCGAAATCAGATTTAAGTTTAATTAAAACAGATTTATGCTTCTGACGAGTATCCTGCCACTGATGTCTGATGTCCTTGTCAATATAAGCACTCTGGCGCTCAATGGTTTCGTCAGCTTTTGACATATAGGAATCGTAGATTACCTTTGCTTGAGCGTCAATCTCTTTGGCAAGAGCTTCTTTGTTTTTTTGATTTTCTTCATCGAAGGCTTTTGCCTCAGCGTCTGCTTCAACAATCTGTTTAATCATATCCTTCAAAAAATCACCCCCTGAAATTAGTTCTTGAGAGCCTGAAGCGGTGCAGGAATTCTTCCTCCTCTGTTGATAAATTCAGCCGGTGAGCCTTTTCTTAGCGGCATTACAGGACCGTAGCCGAGAAGTCCGCCAAAGTTAAGTGTTTCGCCTGCTTTTTTACCAATAGCGGGAATAAGTCTTACAGCGGTTGTCTTAGTGTTTACCATACCGATAGCTGCTTCGTCTGCAATAATTGCAGAGATAACCTCGGCACTTGTGTCACCCGGTACAATAATCATATCAAGACCAACTGAACATACGGCTGTCATAGCCTCAAGTTTAGTTATGTCGAGATATTCGTTTTCAGCTGCATAAATCATACCTGCATCCTCCGATACCGGAATGAAAGCGCCGCTAAGTCCGCCAACATGTGACGAAGCCATTACGCCGCCTTTCTTAACAGCATCGTTAAGAAGTGCAAGAGCAGCAGTTGTACCGTGACATCCGCATACTTCAAGTCCCATTTCTTCAAGAATATGTGCAACACTATCGCCGACTGCCGGTGTAGGTGCAAGTGAAAGGTCAACGATACCAAAAGGAACGCAAAGTCTTTTGCTTGCTTCTTTTGCTACAAGCTGACCCATTCTTGTGATTTTAAATGCGGTTTTCTTAACCATATCGGCGATTTCGGCAATATTTTTGCCTTCGCCGCCCTTAGCAAGAGCAGCTCTTACTACGCCTGGTCCCGAAACACCGACATTGATAACGGTATCAGCCTCGCCGACACCGTGGAAAGCTCCTGCCATAAACGGGTTATCTTCAGGAGCGTTACAGAATACTACAAGCTTTGCAGCGCCGATGCAATCACGGTCTGCTGTAGCTTGAGCAGTCTGAACTACAGTTTTACCCATCATTTTAACTGCATCCATATTGATACCGGCTTTTGTTGAACCGATATTAACCGAAGAGCAAACAAAATCGGTAGTTGCAAGTGCTTCGGGGATACTCTCTATAAGCGCATAGTCACCGCTTGCGAAACCTTTTTGTACAAGAGCGGAATAACCGCCGATGAAGTTTACGCCGAGTTCTTTTGCGGCTTTGTCGAGTGCGTGAGCAAATTTTACTACCTTTTTACTCTGGCATGGTGCAGCTACCATTGCGATAGGGGTAACTGAAATTCTCTTATTTATAATAGGAATACCGTACTCCCTCTGGATATCCTCGCCTGTTTTTACGAGGTCTTTGGCAGAACGGCAGATTTTGTCGTATACCTTTGTGCAGGCTTTGTCAATATCGTCATCAATACAGTCTAAAAGTGAAATGCCCATTGTAATTGTTCTTACATCGAGATTTTCGTTATCAATCATATTGATAGTTTCAAGTATATCTTTTGTTTCGAGCATAGGTGTTTATCCTTTCAATCCATATTTAAGGGCAAATTAAATTCTGTGCATACTGTTGAATATATCTTCGTGCATTACATGAATCTTAGTTGCAGTAGCTTCTCCGACAGCGTCAAGGTCGGTTCTTAACTTTTCAAAATCAATTTTCTCTTCATTGAATTCAATAAGCATAACCATTGCAAACATATCCTGAAGAACACTCTGTGTTACCTCAACGATGTTTGCGTTGTCAGCAGCACAAGCAGCTGATACCTTTGCAAGTATTCCGACTGTGTCCTTACCGATTACTGTAATTATAGCTTTCATAAGTTACCTCCGTATTTGCAAGATTTTAATTTTATTCCTGCAAAAGAATTATAAAAGAATTATATGATTGTTTATTATCATTACCTTATTATATAACTAAAATCTAAGAAAGTAAAGCCTTATATTGCATAAATTTGGCGAATATGGTATTATTTATTACGGAGGCTTGATAACTATGATTTTATGTGATGTTCATACTCATTCAAACAATTCTTTTGACGCTGAAAATACAGTGGAAGAAATGTGTAAATCTGCCCTAAATAAGGGATTTTACGCAATAGCAATTACCGACCATTGCGAAGCACCTTTTATCAAGTTTGCCTATAACAAAGAATTCGGAGATTTTAACGAAAGAATACCTTTGTCATTTTTGCAAACCAAAAACGCACAGATAAAATATAGACAAAAACTCAAGGTTTTATGCGGAATAGAGCTCGGCGAGCCTATGCACGATCCGGAATGTACCGAAAAAGCGCTTTCTTTTGGCGATTTTGACTTTGTTTTAGCGTCTTTGCACAATTTAAAAAATATGGAAGATTTCTATTTTATCGACTTTAATAATTGTAATATTTCCGAAATTTTGAAACTATACTTTAATGAACTTGCAGAAACAGCGACCTTCAGTGACTTTGACAGCCTTGCTCATCTTACATATCCTTTAAGATATATTTTTGAAACAACAGGGGAATATCCCGACCTTACACCTTATCAAGATGTTATTGACGATATATACAGAACACTGATTTCAAACAATAAAGCTCTTGAAATTAATACTTCGGGTTTATTCAAACCCATCGGCAGAACTTTGCCCGATGAATTTCAGCTAAAGCGCTATCGTGAACTCGGCGGAAAGCTTATCACTGTCGGAAGTGATGCCCACACAAGCACTGCTGTCGGAAACGGAATAGAAGAGGGAATAAGACTTGCACATAAGTGCGGATTTAAGTCGTATACTATCTTTGAAAAGCGCCGCCCGATTACTATACCGATAGAATTTTAATTAAACTATATCGTATATCTTAATAGATATTGTGTTGTTTATCATATTATAACGCAAGTTTAAAATAATTCAACCACTAATTTTGGTTACTGTATCTATTAATGTACAAAACTATAAATATTGTTTAATAAACCGAATAAAAACAAATAAAAAACAGACATTTCTCAAAAGTTGGAAATGTCTGTTTTGTGCTTTAGCTTAATTATATTATGTCAAGACAGCTTATTATAATGTCTTTGCAAGTTCTTTTATGTATTCTCTTAATTGGTCTTTAGTTTCGGGATGTTCAAGACCTACTTCGATTTGAGCCTGAAGAATACCGAATTTATTGCCCATATCGTATCTTCTGCCCTCAAATTCAACGGCTGTCATACCGTCTGTAACAGCGATTTCACGCATTGCGTCTGTAAGCTGAATTTCACCGCCTATGCCCGGCTGTGTTCTTTCAAGAATTTCAAAAATTTCTGACGGAAGAACACATCTGTCTATGATAGAGTAAAGTGAGAGAACTTCCTCCGGAGTTTGCGGTTTTTCTTTCATATCTGTGCATTTGAATACATTATCATGAATATGCTCTACCTTGAGTGAACCGTATTTATGAATGTCTTTTGCATCAACTTTTTTAACGCCGACAACACCTTTGCCAAACTCGCCGTAATGTTCAATAAGCTGACCTATGGCTGGTTTTTCGCCTACGATTGCGCCGTCGCCGAAAAGTACGGCGAAAGGTTCATTACCTACAAAAGACTTTGCTTTTAAAATAGCGTGGCCTAAACCCTTCATTTCTTTCTGACGAATGAAAGTGATATTTGCGAGATTTGAAATACCTCTTACTGTTTCAAGAAAATCAAGTTTGCTGCTTTTTTCAAGTATTGCCTCAAGTTCAGGGGATGCATCAAAATGGTCTTCGATAATGCCTTTACCTCTGTTTGTAACGATAAGAATATCTGTTATTCCGGCTGCAACTGCCTCTTCAACGATATACTGAATGGTCGGTTTGTCTACGATCGGGAGCATTTCCTTTGGCATTGATTTTGTCGCGGGAAGTACTCTTGTGCCGAGTCCTGCTGCAGGTATAACTGCTTTTGTAATTTTCATATTTTCCTCCGATATTTTTTTAAACGAACAGCGGCATATAAGCGATTGCTAAAAATACAAATGTTGCCACAACTGCTATAGCAAGGTTTACGCCACCCTTGTTTTCAATCTGCTCGTTAATTTTTGACTTTGTGGTTGCTGCTTCTTCGTCTGATTCTTTATCAAAACTCGAAGCGTAGTTTTTAATTGATGAAATTTTCTTTATGCAGTGTTTAAAATACATTCTGTTTGTTCTGAAACCGCAGATAAGCATAATGGCAAATCTGATTGCTCCGAGAATGTACGGAACAGCAAAGTACAAAAGATTTGTAGAGGACATACCGGCAAATAAATCGCCGACATTAGCACCGCTGTATCCGCTTTGAAGTATGGCAGAGTAATTATCCATATAAATGTTATATGCCTCTGTAAATTCAGGTGTGGTTTGTATAATAAGTGTGCCTGCAAGCAATCCTACCACGATTACCGATATAACAATGCCGATTGCGTACATTTTCCTGTAAAGCATATATGCACCGGGTAAAATAGCAGATACAAAGCTGAATCGTGATTTATTTGTTCTTAAGATTGAACCGAAAACACGCATAAAGTAGTTTGTATTTTTGCCGACAAATTTTGAAACCTCACCTGCGGTTACATTATCTGCCATTTTTTCGTCTGCCTTAAAACCTGCCATCGGATCAAACGCAATAAAAGGTATTCCGCCGTTTTGCGGATTTTGACCGAAAGGAAAACCGTTCATATCCGGCGGAACATTATTATTTCCGTTTACGGAATCATTCTCGGGTTGATTGTCTTTTAACAGAGGCGCTCCGCAATGTTCGCAGTAAAACAAAGTATTGTCGTTTGGATGACCGCAAATTTTGCAGATTACTTCATTGTCTGTGCCGCTCTCTTTATCAGCTTCAAAGTTATCGGAACTGTCCGGTTGATCATTTTCAAATGAAAAATTTTGTGAATGTTTATCCTGATAAAAGCAGTGTTCCTCCTGCTCGTAGCATTCTCTGTGGTGCGGCGTGCCGCATTCAGGGCAAACTACTATATCATCGCCCTCTTTAAACTGTTTGTTACAAACAGGGCATTCATATTTATAAAAATCCATATTTGCCATGGCGATATCTAACTGTTCATTGTCGACTAAAGTACGGGCGCGGAGGGAGCCATA
>OHEB01000700.1_pt1 | contig 12470 bp, 10 predicted proteins | sample 1567081 | NCBI WGS metagenome assembly OHEB01 (sample SAMEA3879569, study PRJEB24766) | human gut metagenome | biome: human-associated habitat; feature: feces | place: USA | collected 1985/1987 | reverse complement strand
GAATACCACCTGCGGGTTCTCGAAGCCCATCTTTTTCATCAACTGTTTGGCCGCTTCGATGGCTTCGTCGCCGGCGGGCACGGGCAGTGTGAAACTCAACTGCGTTTTGCCGTCGTTCATCGTGTCGCCGTAGGGCTTTATCTTTTTCAGGTCGAGGGTCTGGTCGAAATCCCTGCCTTCGGTTGAATATAATCCTCCACTCATAGAATCAATATGCTAATATAGTTAAAATAAGGCGTTTGGTCGTGCTTGCAGCATCGGAATATCATTTTTTCGCTGCGGCGCGACTGCCGTTTTTCATAATCTCCACGAAGGGGTTGTAGTAGTTGCGGCCCTTGCTGCTCACGCCTTCCAGACCCTTGCCGCCGTTCATGGGGCGTTTGATGTCGGCGAAGATTCCCTTCTCGAGCGCCGAGAAGAGCCCCTCTTTTTCGAGGCGTTCGAGCAGTGCGGTAGCTTTGTCCAACACCTCCTTGGCACGTTTGCGGATCAGTCCGCCTTCCTTGAACTCCACTTCGTCGCCGATGTTCTTCATGTTGTTGAAGATGTAGCGGGCGTTCTCGATGGAAAGGTAGCGGTCCGACATGAACGGGGTGTGGATGGCTTCGGTCGGCATACCTAACAACTGGATGCCCTGCGAAGTCCAGATGCCCACCATGTTGAACAGTGCGTCCTGGATATGTCCCCGGAAGATGTTGCCGGTCATGAACTTCGTCGGCGGCATGTATTTCAGCGGAGCCTTGGGGAAGATCTCGCGGGTCATCTGCGCCTGCGCCAGCTCGTAGAGGAAGCCGTTTTCGAGCATCGGATCCATCTCGAAGGCGTGTCCCAGACCCATTTGCTCCTCGGGCAGGCCGGCCAGCAGGGCCAGTTGTTCGTTGATCAGGTCGGAAGCCAGCACCGTGTGAGCCTCCTCGACCGCGTCGGCCGTGGTGAGGTAGTTGTCCTCGCCCGTGTTGATGATTACGCCGGCGAAGCCGTTGATTACGCGCGACATATATTGATCGACCAGCGTGCGCTGCATGTTGATGTCGCGGAACAGGATGCCGTACAGAGCGTCGTTCAGCATGACGTCCAGACGCTCCAGAGCGCCCATAGCGGCGATCTCGGGCATGCACAGGCCGGAGCAGTAGTTGCACAGCCGGATGTAGCGGTGCTGCTCCTCGCCCACCTCGTCCAGTGCGGCGCGCATCAGGCGGAAGTTCTCCTGCGTGGCGTAGGTACCGCCGAAGCCCTCGGTGGTGGCGCCGTAAGGCACGTAGTCCAGCAGGGACTGGCCGGTGGTACGGATGACGGCGATGATGTCGGCACCCTGCTTGGCACCGGCCTTGGCCTGCGTGATATCCTCGTAGATATTGCCGGTAGCCACGATGATGTACAGGTACGGGCCTTCCTTATCGCCCCACTCCTTCAGGTAAGCGTTGCGCTTGGCAACGTTCTTGTTGATGCGATCCACGGTGGCGTTCACCACGGGGGTGATGGCGCCGCGGATCTCCGCGTCGGAATGGGCGGGGACCTTGCTCAGGTCCAGCTCGCCGCTGTTCACGGCATCTGCCACGCCCTGGGGATCCTTGCCGGTCTCCACCATAGCGTTGCCGATAGCCCACGCGGCACCCACGGGCAGCAGGGAGTTTGCCATCAGGTGGTCAACGACCACGTTGGGCAGAGGAACGTCCATATCGTTGACGCCATCGATACCCAGCAGACGGCAAACAGCGCGCTCCACCGTGACGGTGGTGTGCTGGTCGATAAAGTGCTGGGTGTCGTCCGCGATCTTGGCGGCGGAGGCACGGGCACGGTTGACCAGCTCAAAATTCAAGCCGAGTTTGCTTTCCATAGTTTTTCCTCTCTCTTACTTCTTGACGTGACGCTCGTTACGCAGCAGCTTGGTGGGCTCCAGATAGCGCTGCTTGGTGCCTTCGGCGACCCATGCCACGCCGGTCTTCTCCACCTTCTTCTTGCCGGTGCAGACGTCGCAGTGGCAATCCTGAACATAGTGCTCGGGCTGGGTGTAAGAGGTGATAACGCCCTCGAAGTTACGCAGGATAACCTTGCGGGGGGTCTCGGAAATCAGATAGTTGGGCATAACGGGAGTCTTGCCGCCGCCGCCGGGAGCGTCCACCACGAAGGTGGGGATGCAGTAGCCGGAGGTATGGCCGCGCAGAGCTTCCATGATCTCGATGCCCTTGGACACGGGAGTACGGAAGTGGCTCAGACCCAGAGAAGGATCGCAGGCATAGATGTAGTAGGGGCGGACACGCATCTTGACCAGACCGTGAACCAGCTCCATCATCACGTGAGAGCAATCGTTCACGCCGGCCAGCAGCACGGACTGGTTGCCCAGGGGGATACCGGCATCAGCCAGCATAGCGCAGGCCTTGGCGGCTTCGGGAGTGAACTCCTTGGGGGTGTTGAAGTGGGTGTTCAGCCACACGGGATGATACTTCTTCAGCATGGCGCACAGCTCGGGAGTGATACGCTGGGGGCACACAACGGGCGTACGGGAGCCCAGACGCACGATCTCCACATGGGGGATGGCGCGCACGCGCTTGATGATGTACTCCAGGGTGTCGTCCTCGACCATCAGAGAGTCACCGCCGGACAGCAGCACGTCGCGGACCTCGGGGTGGGCGGCCACATAATCGATGCACTTGTCGATCTGCTGCATAGGCACTTCGCAGTCGTTCTGACCGGCGAAGCGGCGACGGGTGCAGTGACGGCAGTACATGGAACACTGGTCGGTGATCAGCAGCAGCACGCGGTCAGGATAGCGGTGGGTCAGGCCGGGGGTGGGGGAGTCGGTATCCTCATGCAGGGGATCGGCATCCTCATAGTCGGCATACTCCAGCTCCTCAGCGCGGGGGATAGCCATCTTGCGGATGGGATCAAACGGATCGTCCAGATCGATCAGGGACAGATAGTAGGGGGTGACGGCCATGCGCAGCTTGCCCAGGGTCTTGGCAACGCCGGCTTCCTCGTCGGGGGTCAGGGTCATGTACTTTTTCAGATCTTCGATCGTCTCAGCGCGGTTGGCAACCTGCCAATGCCAGTCGTTCCACAGATTTTCAGGAACGTCAGCGAACAGACCATTGCGAGTTTTCATGTCGTTTCTCCTTCACAAAAATCGTTGTTTTAGGTACGCCAAAGGCTGGGAGTCCCCCGAAGGGGACACCCAGCTTCGGTCAAATTCGTTTAGCAGTACTTCTCGTCGAACAGCTTACGCAGCTTGGGGTTCTCGCGCAGCACGTCCAGAGTGATCTGAGCGTGGTTCTTGGTATAACCGTTGCCGATGATCATGGTAACGTCCTTGCCGATACCCTCGGCGCCCAGGGCAGCCTTGGTGAAGGAGGTAGCCATGGAGAAGAAGTACACCAGACCGTCATCGCGGACGGGCAGGATAGCGGACATCTCGCAGGACTCGATGTTCACGCAGCAAATGGACAGATCATACTCCTTGCCGTCGTTGGCAGCCAGAGCAGCCTCCATGACCTCAACGGGCTTGGTGCAGTCGGCGACGATCACGTCGGTGTACACGCCCAGCTCCATCAGGCCGGGGACCTGCTTGGGGTTGCGGACGACGCCCACGACCTTACCCTTGGGGCCGACCTTCTTCATAGCTTCCCAACCGCACAGAACACCGGACTTGCCGTTGGCGCCCAGGATCAGGACGCTGTCACCCTCGTGGGGCAGCTTGCGGGCCTGCGCGGGAGCGCCGGCCACGTCCAGAGCAGCCAGGGCCAGAGGCTCGGACATATCATCGGGCATCTTGGCATACAGAGCGGACTCGAACAGGATGGCCTTGCCGACGATGTCCACGCGGTCGATATCCTTGTGGATGGCCAGGATCTTGTCGATCTTCAGCGGGGTCATGGACAGGGAGACCAGAGAGACGATCTTGTCGCCTTCCTTCAGGTCGAAGCCGGGCTTGTTCTTCAGATCCTCGCCGATGTGAGCGACGACGCCCTTGAACATACCGCCGGAACCGGTGACAGGATTCTGCTGCTTGCCGCGCTCAGCGACGATGCCCAGGATCATTTCGCCGATCTTCTTCTCGTCGCCGCCGCAGGCCTCGGAGATCTGGGTGAAGGAAGCGGAGTCGATGTTCAGGGAGGTAACGTCGCAGACGATCTCGTTGGAGTAGACCTTGCTCATGTCGTTGTCGATCTTCCAAGCAGCCTGGGTCAGAACGCCCTTGGGCTCGATAACGCGGTGGGTACCGTACTTGTTGCCTTTCAGTTCAGCCATTTTAGTTTCCTCCTAAATTTATTTATAATTCTTTCTTTTAATAGCTTTCAGTGACTGCGCCATTACTTGAGGGGCTTGAGGGACAGGATCTCGCGGGCCTCGGCGGGGGTAGCGATCTCGCGGCCCAGCTCCTTGGCGATGCGGACGACCTTGGCCACCAGCTCGCCGTTGGACGCGGCCTTCTGGCCCTTGCCCAGATAGATGTTGTCCTCGAAGCCCACACGGACGTTGCCGCCCATAGCGATAGCGGCAGCGGCCATGGTCCAGGCAGCGCGGCCCACGCCGGACACGGTCCAGGTAGCGTTGGCCGGGATCTTGCTGGCGAAGAACGCCAGGTTCTCCACAGTGGCGGGGGTGCAGCCGTGGACGCCCAGCACGAAGTTGAACTGCATGGGGTGGCCGGGAACCTCGCCCTTCTTGGCCATACCCAGAACGGTGTCGATGTGGCCCAGCTCGAAGCACTCGTACTCGGGCTTGATGCCGTTCTCGATCATGCGCTTGCCGAAGGCGCGCATGGTGGGCATAGTGTTATCGAAGATCTCATCGCCGAAGTTGCAGGTACCGCAGTCCAGGGTGGCCATCTCGGGGAACAGCTCGGTGGGCTGCAGACGCTCCTCGGGGCTCATGCCGGTGGCGCCGCCGGTGGAGGGGATCATGATGACGTCAGGCAGTTCCTTGCGGATGGCGTCCATGACGACCTTAAAGCGGTCACGATTCTGAGTGGGGGTGCCGTCGTCCTCGCGGACGTGGATGTGCAGGATGGCAGCGCCGGCCTCGTAGGCGGACTTGGCCTCGCGGACCATCTCCTCGACGGTATAGGGAACAGCCTCGTTCTGGGCCTTAGTGACCTCAGCGCCGCAGATAGCAGCGGTAATGATAAGCTTCTCCATTGTTTCCGCTCCTTACTTCTCGATGGGCAGACGCTGGCAGTCCTTGGGGGTGACGCAGGTGCCGTGGGCACGGCAGACCACCACGGGCTCGGCCAGAACGTCAGCGGCGGAAGCACTGATGTCGGGGCGGGAGACGATGACCTTGCGGGCCTCGAACTTCATGGTACGGGAGGTGTTGCCGATCTTCTCGATCTCGCCGTAGGCCTCGATGTAGTCGCCGGCGTAGACGGGCGCCAGGAACTCCACGTTGTCATACGCGCAGAACAGGCCCTCATCGCCGTCGCACTTGATCAGCAGCTCGGTGGCCACATCGCCGAACAGGTGCACCATGTGTGCGCCGTCCACCAGGTTGCCGCCGTAGTGGGCGTCCTTCGCGCTCATACGCAGACGAAGCAGAGATGTCATCTTTTCCATAAGTTTTTCCTCCTTCAAATTTTTGGACGTGCATTTCCAATACCAGAGCTGGCCTCGGCACTTCTTTTGGGTATGAAAAAAGCGCTATCGGTCAAGGTCATTGACCAATAGCGCTCCATGTATCACTACATGACAGCAGCGCCGCTTACACCGCGCTGCCAGGAACCGCACGCACAGACCCGTCCGGCCCCTTCGGCGGAAGACCCCTTCCTGCAAATTTACCGGGTGCCTGTCCCCAAATATGCAGTACCCTGTCCTCCGCGCCTCTATTGACTGATATCTATGAAATTTTACTCTTAAATTATAGCGCTTTTGGGGCATTTGTCAAGACAGTTCGTGACAGATTTGACAATAATATTTTTGCACGGTGCAAAAATTTCTCTGTTTTAACTCTTGAATTTTTCGCGCAGTGAAAATCAGTAGGATTCCTCCACCATTTTCAGGATTTCCGGCTTCAAAGACAGCATTCTGCAGATATTCAGGGCGTCCCGCGGGCAGTCGGACTTTCCCTCCACCCGATACAGGCCGTAGTTCATGTGCCGCGCGATGACCGCCACGCCGTCCTCGCTGGTCACGGCCAGCTCCCGGCGGATAGCCTCCGGGTCGATGTCCCGCAGGCCGATGATCTGATAGTGGGTCCGGGCGTACTCCGCCACCTTGTCATAGTGGGTGGTCAGCAGTGAGATGGCGTCCACACCGTTGAGATACCGCGTCACCGCCTGCACGATCACCGCACCCTCGTCCGGGTTGGTGCCCCGGGCAAACTCATCCAGCAGGAACAGCGAGTAGCCCTGCTCCACCTCGGAGAGCGCCTTCTGGAACTGTACGATCTCCGAACCGAAGCCGGACAGGCCGGACTGGATGGACTGCAGGTCGTCAAAGAGCATCTTCACGCTGTGGAACAGCGGCATACGGGCTTTTTTGGCGCACACCAGGAAGCCCGCCTGCAGCAGCAGCACGTTCAGCGCCACCGTCTTCATGGCCACGGACTTTCCGCCCATGTTGGCGCCGGTGATGACCGTGGCCCCGGGCGTCAGGGAGATGGATACCGGCACGAAGCGGCGGCCCTGCTGCTCCAGCAGGTCGCAGATCTCCGGATTGATCATATCCTCCAGCTCCAGGTCCTTCTCCGTCAGCTCCGGCTTCACACCGCCGTAGCGCACGGCAAACAGTGCCTTTTGGATAATAAAGTCCAGACGTCCCGCCGTCTCCGCATCGGAGAGCAGATCGTCCACCATAGGGGCCAGTGCCGCACCCATGGCCTTGCGGACGTGCATCTCCTCCGCGTCCTCCTCGCCGCACAGCCGGGTGCGCTTCAGGCGCAGATCGTCCTTTTCCGCGTCGGTCTGGGCGTGGAACAGCCGTTCCTCCACCTCTTTCTTGGCGCTGCGGATCTCCTTCAGTTTTGCCGTGGCGCTGTCCGGGATATAGAAGCCCCGGCTCCCGGTACCATCCGGGTCCAGCACCGCCAATGCGTCCTTCACCTCGTGGAAGGTCATGCCCTTGAAGTGCGTCACCGCGTTGATCTGCTCAAACAGCGGGCGCATACCGTCCAGCCGCTGCAAATAGCCCTTGATCTCAAACAGCTCCACATGGTCCGGCGTCTCCCCCGCCGCGCAGCGGCGCAGGGAGTTGCGGATATCCTTCATCTGGCACAGGCCGGTCATCAGCTTGTTGTACACGTCCTTCAGCTCGCCGGCGGCATTGGCCGCCTGCTCCACGTTGTACAGCTCCTCCTCCAGTGCAGCGCGTTCCTCCGGCGCATAAAACCGCAGCCGCCGGATGCGTTCCTGCCCGAAGGGCGAGCAGCCGTGCAGTGTTTCCAGCGCGTATTGCAGGCCGATCTTCTCTTTTTCCTCAAACTTGACCGCGATCATGCCAGTTCCTCCTTCACATTGATGACCGGTACGTCCACCGCCTCTTTCATGCGGAACAGGAATTCATCCTTGTCGAATTTCCATCCGTAGGCGGACACCGGGTTCACGGTGACGCACAGCGTCTTCGCCGCGTCCTCCGTCTCCAGCGCCACCTCACGCACCGCCAGCTTATCCAGCGTATCGGCGCTGAGCAGCACCTTGCTGGGGTCCTTGACCACCAGGCGGCACTTCCGCAGCACGCCGCTTCGCAGCAGCGGCACCACCATCGTATCCGTCAGTGCGCCGGTCACCAGCGCTGCGCCGTACTCCCTGACGCAGGCCTCCAGCCCGTCGGGGCACTCCGGCGGCAGTGTCTCGGCCTTGGGCAGGTTCATCAGCCGGTAGATGTGCACCGTGTCGGCGATGACCTTCTCCATGCTGGCGTTGTAGCTGGCGCCGGTACACAGGATAACGCCCTCCGCCACCGCCCGGGCGCCCAGGCTCTTGCGCCCCAGCGCACCGTCGATGACGGACTTCTCAGCCCCCAAGGCAAAAAAGCTCTCAGACACCGACCGCAGCTGCGTGGTGATAGAGGGCCCCGCCAGCTGCACATAGCCGGCGCTGCGGGCGCGCATGATGACCACCTCGCCCAGCGGGGTAGGGATGCCGGTGGTCATCAAAATCTCCTTTGTCACGTCGCCCAGCCGCAGCATATCCTTGGCCGTGGCGATCAGTGTACCCTCACGGACAAAGATACCCGGTTTTTCCGTGCCGGTGACCACATCGGTGGACTCGCCGTCCCGCCCGATGGAGGTCAGCCCCAGCGTGCCCCGCAGATGGCCCGCCGTCAGCAGCCAGTTGAGCATGGTGGTCTTGCCCGCGTTCTTGCACATACCCACGATGGACATGGTCTTTGTTTCGTTGAGCCGCCGGATCAGCTCGTCGTGCATGGCGTACACGCCCTTTCCTTGGTATTCAGTCAATTTTTAATTATAGCATACCGCGGCGGAAAAAGAAAGGGGAGAAACGGATTTTATCCGTTTCTCCCCGGTCTATCTTATTCCACAGTGACGCTCTTTGCCAGATTACGCGGCTTATCAATGTCGCAGCCGCGCTCCAGCGCTGTGTAGTAGGACAGCAGCTGCAGCGGAATCACGCCCAGCTGCGGCAGGAGCATAGCCTCCGCCTCCGGCACGGTCAACACCGTATCCACCCGCTTGTGCAGGGCCTCGGCCCCGGCCTCGGTGGTCAGGGCCAGCACCCGCGCGCCGCGGGCCTGTACCTCCACCACATTGCTGACCGCCTTATCCAGCAGCGGCAGATAGGCAGCCACAGCGATCACCGGCGTTCCCTGGCGGATCAGGGAGATGGTGCCGTGCTTCAGCTCACCGGAGGCATAGGCCTCCGAGTGGATGTAGCTGATCTCCTTCAGTTTCAGGCTCCCCTCCAGGGACAATGCGTAGTCCAGATTCCGGCCGATGAAGAACACGTCCTCCTCCTGCGCCAGCCATTTGGCGGCCGCGCGGATATCCTCCGTATGGGAGAGCACCTGCTCCATCTGTCCCGGCAGGGCCTCCAGCCCCCGTACCATGGCGCTGTATGTCTCGTAATCCACGGTGCCCAGCACGTCGCCGAAATACAGCCCCAGCAGGTGCAGCACCGCCATCTGGGTGCTGTACGCTTTCGTGGTGGCCACGGCGATCTCCGGTCCGGCCCAGGTGTAGAGCACGTCGTCGCTCTCCCGGGCGATGGACGAGCCCACCACGTTCACGATGGACAGCACCCGGGCGCCGCGCTTTTTGGCCTCGCGCAGGGCGGCCATGGAGTCCAGCGTCTCACCGGACTGGCTGATGACGATGACCAGATCGCCCTCGCCCACCAGGGGGTCGCTGTACCGGAACTCCGACGCCAGGCAGACCTCTACCGGCCGGCGCAGCAGCCGTTCCAGGGTGTATTTGCCCACCATGCCCACATGGTAGCTGGACCCGCAGGCCACGATACAGATGCGGCCGATATCACGGATCTCTCTGTCAGTCATAGTCAGGTCGCTGAGCACCACACGGCCGTCCCGGATGCGTCCGGTGATGGCGCGGCGCACCGCCGCCGGCTGCTCATAGATCTCCTTGAGCATGAAGTGGTCGTAACCGCCCTTTTCCGCGGCGTCCACATCCCAGTCGATGTGACGGTGCTCCTTGTCGATGGGCCGGCGGCGCTCGTCGTAGATACGGATACCCTCCGCCGTGATGACAGCCAGCTCGCCGTCATCCATATATACCACGTCACGGGTGTGCCGCAGCAGCGCCGTCACATCCGAGGCCAGAAAGTTCTCCCCCCGGCCGCAGCCCAGCAGCAGCGGTGCGTCCTTTCGTGCGGCGATGATCCGGTCCGGCGTGTCGGCGCACAGGATACCCAGCGCATAGGATCCCTCCACCCGGGAGAGCATCTGGTTCACCGCCTCGAACACATCGCCGCACTGGCTGTAATACCAGGCCAACAGCTGGGCCACCACCTCCGTATCCGTCTCGGACACGAACGTGCAGCCCTTCTGGATCAGCTCCTGCTTCAGCCGGGCGAAATTCTCGATGATACCGTTGTGCACCACGGCGAACTTTCCGTCGCCGCTGACCTGCGGATGGGCGTTCACCTGGTTGGGCTCACCGTGAGTAGCCCACCGGGTGTGGCCGATGCCCACTGTCCCCGGCAGATCCGCCCCGCCGTGGGTCAGCGTCTCCAGCGCCGCAAGACGCCCCGGCGTCTTGCGTACCTGAAGGGTGTCTCCGCTGCAGACCGCGATACCGGCGGAGTCATAGCCCCGGTACTCCAGGCGGCACAATCCGTCCAGCAGCAGCGGCGCAGCCTGCTGCTGTCCAACGTATCCTACGATACCACACATATAAGCAAAATCCTCCGATCAATATAATAGGTCGGAAGCACAAACGCGCAGATCATTTGCCTTCACATCCGGTCACAGCCTCTCTGTTTTGCGGTCGCCCGCATATTTGCTGACTGTGTACGCACCCGGACGGCACGGGAGAGCATCCGCCGAATACTTCGATCACTCTCCGCCTCGTCGTCTCATGTTCGCCGCCGCCTTCAAAAAGAGCAGCGACAAGCCGGCGGGAAACATCCGTCGGCTGTATGAGCGCTGGCGCTTATGTCGGCCTGTGCCGAGATCCTCCTTTCCGTTCTGCGAGCCATATACAAAGCGGCTTTGCCGCTGTATACCAACATAATTTGCCCCGCCGCGGGGCATACTGCTCCGGAATACAACTTCCGAAGGGGTGTACGATCATGGCGACTGCCTTTTTCCGCACGGTCATTCTCTATCTGCTGCTGATCGCGGGCCTGCGCCTCAGCGGCAAGCGGCAGATCGGCGAGCTGGAGCCCATCGAGCTGGTGCTGACGCTGCTGATCTCCGACCTGGCCTCCGTACCCATGCAGGACTTCGCCCTGCCGCTGTTCAACGGCGTCATACCCATCATCACGCTGATCGCCCTGTCCACACTGTTCAGCGCCATCAGCCTGCGGAACGTACGTTTCCGGGACCTGGTCTGCGGCCAGCCGGCCCTGGTGATCGTGGACGGCAAGCTGCGGCAGGAGACCATGCGCCGCAACCGACTGACGCTGGACGAGCTGTTCGAGCAGCTGCGGGGCCAGGGGATCACCGACCTGAGCGACGTAAAGTACGCCGTGCTGGAGACGAACGGCCGGCTGTCCGTGCTGCCCCGCAGTCCGCTTCAGCCGGTCACGCCGGAGCAGCTGGGGCTGGACGTACAGGACAACGTATTCCTGCCCATCATCCTCATCAACGACGGCCGGGTGCTGACGGATAACCTCCGGCAGGCGGGCCGCGATGACCGCTGGCTGGCACAGGAGCTTCACCGGCAGGGCATCGCCCGCAGTCAGGACGTGTTTTTGCTGTCCGTGGATCAGCAGGGCGCCGTGGTGTGTCTGCGGAAGGAGGCTGCGCGATGAGGGCCGTCCGCATCCCCCTGTTCGTACTGCTGGCCGTGCTGTTCTTCATCCTGTGGAACGCCGCCTGGGTCACGGACCGCTGCGGCGAGTGGACTGCCGCGGTGGACACAGTCACCGCCGACCTGGATGCCGGCGGCGACGGCGGGGCGGCGCTGGGCACCTTGGACGACCTGTGGCAGGACGTTCAAGGCTATATGCACATCATCGTCTCCCATGAGGACCTGGACGAGGCCGAGGCCCTGATGGCCCAGGCCAAGGCCCTGTCTGCCCGGGGCAGCACCGAAGAGCTGTACCCCGTGCTGGCCCAGCTGCGCCACCAGTTCCGGCTCATCGCCGAAACGCAGCAGCTCAGTCCCAAAAATATCTTCTGACGGTCACTTCTCGCTCAGCAGCTTATTCAGCTCGGACATGAACGTGTTGATATCCTTGAACTGCCGGTACACGGAGGCAAAGCGGACGTAGGCCACCTCATCGGCCTTTTTCAGCTTCTCCATGACCTTCTCGCCGATGACATCGGTGCTGACCTCGCGCTCCAGGGAGTTTTGCAGCTCCTGCTCGATCTCCAGCGCCATGCGCTCCATGTCCGCCACGGGCACCGGCCGCTTCTCGCAGGAACGCTGGATGCCCCGCAGCACCTTGCTTCTGTCAAAGCTCTGGCGGGAACCGTCCTTCTTAATGACCACCATCGGCAGGCTCTCCACCGTCTCATAGGTAGTGAAGCGCTTTTCGCACTGCAAACACTCCCGGCGGCGGCGGATACTGCTGCCCTCGTCGGCGGGGCGGGAATCCACCACCTTGCTCTCTTTATAACCGCAATAGGGGCATCTCATCTCTCTTGCTCCTCCTTATCTCTACGGCAGATACCGTATAGTCAGAGACAGTATAGCATATATCCACAACATATGGTAGTCTTTTTTCAAATTTTCGCCGTTATTTCGGCATAATGGGCCGGCCCTCGCCATCAAAGAGGTACGTCACCCGTCCCTGCCCCACGCTTGCAAAGCAGAACAGCTCCGGGATCGGGAAGGGCTCCCCCTCCCGCCACGGGACCAGCGCCCGCACACAGCGCCCCTGCCGCGCCGTCCGCGCC
>OHEB01000696.1_pt1 | contig 12494 bp, 17 predicted proteins | sample 1567081 | NCBI WGS metagenome assembly OHEB01 (sample SAMEA3879569, study PRJEB24766) | human gut metagenome | biome: human-associated habitat; feature: feces | place: USA | collected 1985/1987 | reverse complement strand
TCATTCACTGTTACCTAAAACTGATTCACGGGAATCAATTCAATTCATCAATCTCATATTATCTAATCATTCACTATTCTTATCAAGTTCATGATGATCTCATACTATTACTACTTGATTCTGATTACAAACAACGTAAATGATGGACTAATGGAATATGTATTACTAGAACAATGTGTTGTAGTCAATCAGATTGAGTGAATGTTATAGTTGATATCATTCCAGATGATATCGATTTGACAATCAATAGTGTTGTAATGAAGATCGATATCACTTCACATACTTGTGATAATCATTTCACTATTGTGTGAATCAATAGATATCTCTTTTAGTAATCATGTTTGTAACAAACTCATCATAGTTATGCCTTTCTTCTGAAACAGCTCTGACAGTCACCATTTCCACAAACATGAACCACACATACAGGTCTTCCACAAGAGCGACAAGGACGAACAGATTGAGTATTTCCACAGAACGAACAAGAAGGAATTGAATCAAAGTCAGTGAAATAGAATATGATGAATCCAGTAAAGATGATGAAACTGGATTGTTGATAATGAATATGATTGATTGAATCATCCATTCTCAATTTCGCTGTTTCAGTGTCCTTATCACTTAACGAAGAGACTGGAATATCCTCCTTCTTCTCTTCCTTCTCAATCTTCTCTCCTTTTGTTCTATACAATACCAATTCACTTCCTCCACTCAATTTCACATCCTTCAGACCTCGAATTCGCTTCAATTGTTTCACTACTGCCTCTTCTGCCACTTCACAACAACTATGGAATCAACTATGAGTCATTGCTACTAACTACACATCATTCTCTTTCTCTTCTCATACTTCTCCATACACAATGTATCATGGATAGTTGTTTCTGATCACCACAGAACATGAAGGATGTAACTCTCCAATTCGTGTTCCTCCATTATCGTGAAGATCAATCAACGTACGATAGTAATGATTCGAGCATCTTCGTGCCAGTGATAACACACATCCCTCACAAAGAGCATATTGGAGTGATGTGAGAGTGTCTAGATGAGATTGATGTTGATCCTTGTTGTTGTCACTCTCTCTCTTCATTCTTTCTCCTTCATCTTCACCTCTTCTTCCATTTCCATTCTATCTCACACCTGTCTTTAAGGATTTCTCCAATATCTCTTGTAACTCTCCATTGATATTCACTGCCATATGTAAACACCCATAATGAACACCATTCTCCTCACACCACCATCGACTCTCTTCATGATTCACAAACTTCATGTATCTACACATCCATTCCCTTCTCTCATCCTACACATTCAAATATCTCAACTGATCTCCCAAATCTGATACATTCTCGAACTAAACATCCATCTGTGATGTATTTGATCACTGTTTCATCACATCAAGTATCATCAAACCTAACAATCAAACAACACTCTTCACTTTCACCGAATGGTATATCCAATCTCTTTTCCCAGAGTCATATGCATTTCTTCACATACTTGTCGAGCCAAATTCGTTGCAGCAACACGTCGAGGTTGACTAATGGCCATTCCTCTCTTCTTCAGAAACCTATTCATCACATTCATCTCTCAATCAAACCCATTTTGATACAGAAGCTGAGGAATTTGAGTTGATTTGCCTGAACCTGTCTCTCCAGTCACAAGCACCACTTCATGGGATTTCACACTTTCCACAATTTGGGATTCATATTCATTCACAGGCAATATTTCATTTTCATCTTCTGAAGTCACAAATGATGAAGGATCTCTACGAGGAATCAAATACTGATTATAATCAACCTTTCACGAGATGATGATCTATTAAATCAAATCAAATAAAAACTAACTACCGAGAATCAGAACAAGTCATGTTTTGAATGAAAGAAACATTTTAGCAATTGCGAAATGTGTTGACGATATTGGTGATTCCTTATGTACGACCAGTGATTCTTGATATTTATAGTTCATACCAATCTTATTCTTGTGTTGAATACTGATTCTATTGACATTCTTAGATCATTTTGAGTCATTCTGAAATCGATCTTACCAATCATTTCTTATTCGTTTCAATCATTTGAGAGTTGATTGAACTTGAAGTCTGAGAGATCTCTGAACTCCTTTAGACAGTCAGGAATTGATGATTGATGATGAGAAGGAAAGATAATGATGAAGAAAAGGAACAAGATATCAATACTCTTCTTATCATTATTCATTCTTTGATTCTGTTATCAGTTTATTGAATATGATGTCATATTGTATTCATTTGTCAACTGAAGGATGAAACTGTTCAACTCAATTGATATCAATCAATATGAATTCTGTATTGATATCTGTGATACTTCAATAACACTTCTATCTATTCCATACTAATGAAATCATTGAGAATAGAAAGAATGAACATTTTCACACAAGCGAAAAGAGATATTCAATTGCGTCATTTCATTGGGTATGATCAAATCTTGACAATTGTATGCTCTATCAACTCAATCGATTCATATTTATTTCAATTCAATCAACGAAATATGTCTAACGTTGTTCTTACCTATTTCCCTATGCCTGCTCGTGCTGAAGGAATCAAACTCGCTTTGGATCTTGCTGGAATTCCTTTCACTTTCAAATCTGTTCAGAATTGGCCTGAAGAGAAAGCAGAAGGATTGAAGAGTGGTCTTCTTCCTTTTGGTCAAGTTCCTCTTCTTCAGATTGATGGAATGAACATTGTTCAGAGTATGGCTATTCTCAACTACATATCGAGAAAGTGATATTGAATGAATAGAATGATGAATAGATATCTATCAAAGGATATGACTGATAAGAATAGTGTTCAAGTGGATATTCTGTTGAATGGTTGGAATGATCTGTTGAACAACACATTTGGAGCCATCTTTGGACCTCCTGATAAAGTGGATGAGTTCTTTGAAGGAGACGCTCGAAATCAATTGAACATGCTTGAGAATGTGTATGTATCTTATGGAGTATGATATGAATGGAATTGATGATGATTAGACTCCGTTCATGGGAGATGATAAAGTGTCTGTTGCTGATGCTCATGCTTATGGAACACTCAAGGTTATGAAATCAAAGAAGAGTGATATTCTGAATGGATTCCCTCATTTGATGAAATGGGAAGAGACAATGAATGGTTTGGATGGAGTAAAGATGTACAATGAACGTGTGTAATTCATCGATTTGTTGAACACACAAGAACAAAGAAACACTAATTAGGAAGATATCTTCTTACACAGAATGTTTGAAAGGAAATAATCATTCATTATGAGATTTCCAGAAGACCTACAACTGTTCCTCTCATTCTCTCCTCCAGTGAGTTATGAATGTACACATCAGGGTTATTCTCTCTATCTGTCTCATTATTCACTCAAGTGTTCTTCTGATTGTGATGACTATATGGAGTAATGTTGATTGTATGATAATCACAATAGAAATCATTATCCCTTCTACTACACTTCATGTATCACTCTCAATTCGATCCGATACAAGTATCCATTCGCATCCACACTCAATGCTCTTGCTGACTTCAACACCACTCATCTTGATCTACTTGCTGATATCAGTGTCAAGTATCATAGAACTGGATCCTATGCTGATCCAATCATTCCTCTCCAACCATCCTTCTTCAATCCTCACATTCATTCACGCCACTTGTGTTCAACTCATCCTCAACTTCAATCCTACATGATCTCTCATCAATGTTCCACATCATGGATCAGTGCGATTCAAGAGGCAGCAGAGGCAGCAATGCTTCGTCACAATCAAACTGTTCACTTCTCTTTCGATTTCATTAAGGAATGTGCTCCTATCGATGATGATGGTTGTAATGGAATGCATCCTAAAGACATTCAACACTTCCTCTCTGATGTAGGTCTCATCACTGAACAAGAGTATCAATCTGTGTCATCTCATGCTAATCTGTGTCATATTCGATTCAATCACATGTATCGTTTCAATATGATTGGTATGGAGGGTAGGAACAAGGGAGGATTGATGAATCTGGTTAGTGAGGGATATCCAACATTGTCTCTCATTGCTCTCAGTATCAACAATCTCCGATTTGTTCCTCCTCAATCCAATCAACACTTCATTGGAGTACTCAATGAACCATCAGTAATGGGAGTGGTGAAGGGATATGATAGTCAGTCTCAACATCCCTATTGGTTGGTGGATGTCTCAATCATTCCTTGTGAACCTATCCAACTCAGACTTCCAATGACTTCTTCTGAAACGAATGCCAATTATGGAGGAATTGCTGGATATGCATTTGGAATTGAACCACTTCATTCATCTGTTTGTTCACAATCACTCTCAACAATTCCAATCATTCCACTATTCTCATTCATTCACATCTCCATCAAAACAGAAATGATGATTCATACTGATTCAAATGAAAGAGAAAAGAACAGCATTGAGACTTCTCAGCGGGTTAAACACACTGGTACTAACTCAACTCGTAATGACTTAGCTTCCTAGATCAGACGGGTTAGGGCGCTTTCCACTAGATATGACCGTTCTTGTTTTCATTTCTTTCACTAACCCTTTTCAACAACACATTCTTATCCTCACATCATCATCGAAGTGATGATACTTGATTGAAAGAATGATTGTTTCATATGAATGTGATTTCATTCTTCATATCCTATTCTGATGAATTGAGATGTTATCCCACTTCCTCATCATCTTCAATACTGATATCAAATGAATTCGTGTATTGAAGAATGATACTTCTGTTGTTTGGAATCAAATGTGAGTGGATTGTGTGATTGTTGATGAATGATTCTCAACAACACTTGATGAAATGAAGTGATGAGTTATCAGATTATGAATTGAGTTGAAACAAATGTCAATCATTCTGATTGTTGATGAGATTTGTGATAGTGTATATGAGAGGAATGATGAAAGAGCCTTTGAATGTTGTGATAAGGATGATTGTGTTGAATGTGTTAAGATGAATGGTGATAATGATATGATGAATGTATCTCCTGATATGTGTTGTAGTAGAGTGTATAGAGATAGAAATGAAGATATGATGATTTTGGTATTGATATGATATTTGATAATTGTGTGTTTGATGAAATCCTTAGTTGTAGATATGTTGTTGATAGGTGTGATAAACAGAAATAGAGTATTGATAAGAGTATAGATGTAATAAGAATATGAGAATGAAATAAGAATAGATGATGATTGAATGATAATAGGAACTAGGAATACTGAATAGAATCACGGGAATGATTGAATCAATCTCATTCTCATCTTCTACAAATCTAAACTAAACAGAATGATATGGATGATGTAGATTGAGATAGATTGTAATGAATATGAATAGAATGAAGTATGAAAGAAAGAATTGGATGAGATAGAAGAATAGAATGAATCCCCGTGAACTCATCATTTCCATCTGAACAAAAGAGTCAAATCTCACACAAATCAACTCATCATCATTTGTCTTGTTCTGAATGGAATGAAACTCGATTATCGATAGATTTGAAGAATTTGTGGTTTGTTAATCAATTCATTACACTTTTGTTATCTCAGTTTTGTTTCTATTATGAGTGATACAACGATACAAGTGGATACTGAAGGATTCTGTTTGGATGGATTTCACCAAAAGTCAATTCAAATGGAGAATCCCTTGTCAACAACCAATGGAAGGGGATATGTGTATTATGAGAAAGATGGAAAGTCGTATACACTGATAACAACGTTTGTGAATGGAAAGAAGGAAGGAAAGGGTATTCTTGTAGATGGTGATTATGAAGTGGTTGGAAAAGTGAATTTCGTTGATGATAAAGTGATAGATGATTCAAGAAGAGATGAAAGAAATGTGAATGAAGTGAATGAAGAATTGAAGAGGAAGTTGAAAGGATCTGGAAAGAGTAAGAAATTGAAGATTGTGAATGGAAAGAAGAGATGGAATTGGTGGATAATGTTGTGGATTGTTGTTGGATTGATAGGAATGATAGTTGGTTATGAATTGGTGTGGTATGTGATAATGATGATTCGAGGTTCAGGTAATGTGGTGATTCATAACTATGAAGAATATCGTCATCTGCCGTCATTTGTTCATAGTAATATCCGTAATCTGGAATTCAGTGAAGGAGCATGTGTATCTGTTTCAAGTTTGTCATTGAGTTCATTTGTGAATTGTGAGTCAGTAGTGATAAAAGAGAATGCATTGATGAATGTACGATGGGTAGAAGCAAAAGGATTGAAGCGATTGAAGAAGATTGAAGTGGGATTGGGATGTCTGTTGAATGTGGATAGGTAAGAGAAGAGAGAAGGAATGATGTGTAGATTTGAGATTGATGATAGTAGTGTGGTGGAATGGAGATGGTATGTGGATGATTTGAATAGAATTCCTGAGGTAGTAAGTGGATTGGTATTTGAAGAAGGAAGATGTGATGAGATAGAAGAGTTGATTGTGAATGATTGTGAATGGAAGAATGTGAGAAGTATTGAAGTGAAAAGGAATGGATTGAAAGGAGTGATAAGTGTGAATGTGAATGGATTGAATGGATTGGAATTGTTGAAAGTGGAGAATGGAGGATTGAAGAATGTGGAGAGAATTGTGATTGGATCGAATTCATTGAATGGAGAAATGGTATTTGATATGGGAGAGGATGTATGGAAGAATGTGAAGAGTATTGAGATTGGTTCAGGATGTTTAAGAAGAGTATCAGGAGAATGGATTGATTTGTCTAGACTTGATGATATTGAGAGAATGATAATTGGAAGTGATAGTGTGAATGGAATTGTGAATATGAGAATGAATGGATTGAATGATTTGATTGAAGTTGAGATTGGAAGTGGAAGTCTAATGACAATTGAAAGGATTGAGATTGGATATGATTCATTGTCATCTGTTGGTTGTATAGATATGAGTCGATTTGTGAATATGAAGGAATTGATAATCAGATCTGGATCATTAGGTGAAATTGAGAGTTTGAGATTGAATGGATTGGAAAGAATGGAAGTGGGATTGGGTAGTTTGAGTGGAGTGAAGGTGTTGGAGATTGGTGATAATTCGTTGAATGATAGAGAGTTTAAGAGTCTAGATCTGAGAACATTTGAGAGTGTGGAGAGAATTGAGATTGGAAGGAATTCGTTAATGAATGTTGAGAATGTTTTGATTGATGGTATTAGTTGTTTGCGTGAATGGATTGTGGGTTCGAATAGTCTTGAGATGGTGCAAAGGTGAGTGAATGAGAATGAAATGATGAATAGAATGAATGGAGAAGATGAAATGAATTTGAGTGTATTTGAGAATCTGAATAGAATGAGAATGGGATGTAATAGTTTTGAGGGAATAAGGAGTGTGCGAATGAATGGATTGAATGAATTGATTGAGTTGAGTATTGGAAGTGGTAGTTTGAATAGAGTTGAAAGTGTTGAGATTGGATCGAATTCTTTGAATTCTCTTTCACATTTGGACATGAGTTCATTATCGAAAATGAGAAGATTGGATATTGGTTCAGAATCAATGAATGAATTGAGAGTATTGAATGTGAGAAGACTAGTGGATCTGAGAAGAATGAATATTGGAGAATCAAGTCTTGTGAGTATTGAAGAGTGATGATTGATTGAAAGAGTGATGAATAGAGTTGAAGTGGATGATGATGTTATTATGAATTGGAGACCAAGAGTGAATTCAAGTAGTCAATTGAATCGAATTCCTCGGAATGTGATTGGATTGATTGTGAATGATAACAGTTGTAATGATTTGAGAGAATTGGATTTGAGTCGATTTGAGATGTTAGAGAGTATTGAGATTGGTTCAAATGCTTTGAAGAATGTGAAGAATGTGAGTATGAATGGATTGAATGAATTGAAATCAATTGAGATTGGAAATGGTGGATTGATTGGAGTAGAAAGAGTGGATATTGGATCCAATTCTCTCAATTCAATCTCTTCATTTGATTTCAGTTTGTTTTCAAATGTGAAAGTGATTGAGATTGGACATGAATCAATGAATCAAGTAGTGAATGTGACAGCAAATCGATTAGGAATGTTACAGAATGTGAGAATTGATGATGATAGTTTGAAGAATACAAGAAAGTGAGAATGAAATGAATGAATGATGATTAGATTCTCAATTGATGATAGTAGTGTTGTTGAATGGAATGTATCGATTGATTCATCAGATCGATTGATTTCAATTCCTGGTGTGATTAGTGGTTTGAAAGTAGTAGGAAACAGTTGTAATGAATTGAGAGAATTGGATTTGAGTCGATTTGAGAATGTGAAGAATGTTGAAATTGGTTCAAATGCTTTGAAGAATGTGTTGGAATTGAATATGAAGAATATGAGTCGATTAGAGAGTATTGAAGTGGGAATGAAGTCATTGATTGAATGTTCATCATTCTCAAGTATGGGAGATGTGAATCTGAATAGAGTGAAGATTGGAGATGATTCATTTGGAAATGGATCTGTATTTGAATTGGATGAAGAATGTGGAATTGAGGAAGTGGAGATTGGAAAGGATTGTTTCAAAGGGAATATGGATAAGGAGGATTCTCTTGGATTTGTGATGAAGAAACTGAATGATATGAAGCGAATTGATATTGGAAGTGGATCATTTCGTCATTTCAATCGGTTTGAATTGTCAGGTGAATTGAATGGATTGGAATTGATGTGTAGAATGTAGAAAACTGATTGAAGTGAGTATAGGAGAGAATAGGATGAATGGACGTCGATTGAGTGAGGATGATGAAGGAATGATGTTCAGTGGAGTGAAAGCATTGAGAGTAGAAAGTGAGAATGAATGATGAGAATGATGAATCAGATTTGATAGGATTGGAGGAGATGGTGATTGGATCGAATTCATTCCCTGTAGCGACTTCAATGACATTGAGAATGCTTCCAAATGTTCGAGAGATTGTATTGAGTAATAACACATTGAATGAAGTAGAAGAGTTGTTCCTGAGTGGAATTGGAGATGGAGGGAAGTCGATTGTTCAACTGAGCAACAATACACTATTGAATCTGAAGAGTATCACGATTGGAGATGATTCAGATAATGAGATTGCTGAATCGATTCGAAGTCATGTGAATGAGAATCCTGGTTCAAATGTGAGTATTGTTGTGGATCCTATTCTTCCAAATCAGATATTCAAAGTGAGAAATGAGAATAAGATGAGTGATATTCCAAGTGATGTGAAGATTCTATCATTTGATGATAACACTTGGAATGATGAGAGTGTGAGTGTATTGAATGTGAGTAATTGGAGGAGTATTCGGAATGTGTCAATTGGATGGAACTGTCTTGAATCTGTGAATCATGTTGAAGCTCGAGGATTAGGTGAATTGGAAGCATTCAATGTTGAAGAGAATAGTCTGTTGAATGCAATGTCATTCTCAATTGATTACTCTTCTGTTGTATCTCGAAAGGTGATTGTGAGGAGTATGAGTGAATTGAATGAAATGTCGATAGCTGTGAGCAAGTTGGTGATAGGAGATGATAGTTGTAATGAATTGTTGAGTGAAGAAGAAGAAGTGTTGAATCTGAGTCGATTTGTGAATGTAAGAAGGATATTGATTGGATCGAATGCTTTGATGAATGTGAGAAAGGTGATGGCAAGAGGATTGTTGAATCTGGAATCATTGGAGATTGGAAGTGGATCTCTTGTGAATGTGAGAGAGTTTGAGATTGATGTTGGAAGTGTTGTGAGATGGAGTTATGTGATTCGAGATAGTGTGATTGTTGATCTGATTCCTTATGTGGTGAGTGATTTGGTGATTGCTGACAATTGTTGTAATGAAGTCAACTTCACTTGTCTGGATCTGAGTCGATTTGTGAATCTGAGATCGATTCGTATTGGTTCGAATTGTCTGAATCATGTGAGGAGTGTGTTGACAGAAGGTCTGATTCATCTGGAATCATTGATTGTGGGAGAGAGAAGTCTGATGAATGCAGGAGAGATTGAAATGAGTAATAGTGTTGATATTGAATGGGTTTATGAAGCGAATGATATGATGAGTGTTGTGAATGCTCCTTCTGTGATCAGTAAGTTGATGATTGCTGACAATTGTTGTAATGAAGTCAATTTCACTTCTTTGGATCTGAGTCGATTTGTTCATTTGAAGTCATTGGTGATTGGAAAGAACTCTCTGAATGAGATTGTGAATATCACAGGTGTTGAATATGAATTGTTGAATGAAGTGATTATTGGTGAGAATAGTCTGAGTTCATTGAGTCATTCGTGAGGAATTGAGTGTTGATTGATGACTAGATACACAGTGAATAATTGGGATTCATATTTGAGTATTCCTTTGTATGTAACTGCACTGACTGTAACTGACAATTCATGTAATGATAATACCATTACTACTGTTGATTTGAGTTCATTCAAGTTTCTTCGAAGTGTTGTGATTGGTAATAGCTGTTTCCAGTATGTTCGGATATTGTCGATAGTGGGACTCAATTGGCTTGAATCAGTCAGTATTGGTGGTAAGAGTTTTGGGAGTGACGGTTCATTATGGGAAGTTAGTGAGTTCAAGATTGTGAATTGTCCACAATTGAAGAGTTTGAGTATTGGAGGTTGGTCGTTTGGTCGATACAATGGATTTGAATTGTCTGAGTTGCCTCAACTGAAATCTGTTGTAATAACTGGTAGTAATTACAATTTTCAATATGCTCGTAATGCAGTATTCAGAGGTATGAATGATGGAAGAGATGGATTGTAGACTTGCCATCATTGGAGACTATTGATCTAGGATATTATGTCTTCAGTAATGCAGAATATGTAGTATTTGAAAGTATGTGATAATAGGAATTGAACATATCAGATCTTCCTAAGTTGACAGTGTTACGATTATGGAGTTATTGCTTGGTTGGTTCGACTTCTACAAAGACAACTGATGTAATTCCCTATTACTATAAGAATACTCTTATCATGAGGAGTATGTATGTTAACAGTTCTAATCATCAGATCTACCATCTTTGACAATAAGCGTTAATAGTGGAGTATTTGGGAATATTGGTTTTGTAACATTAGAAAGTATCACATTTGGAACTATCAAACAATAGATGTTCGATCACCTCTCACTATTGAAGTATCTGGTTCTAATCATTTCCAATACACTCACACTCTTGAAGTGAATAGTTGATGATTGTATTGTTGATTGAGATGTAGATGCATCTAGTCTTGCTCAGTTGATATCATCCAGAAGTGTTTATGTGAAAGCAACAGGTGAAGTGATTGATCTCAGTTCAATTCCATTATCAGTTGAGGATCTGAGGTTTGAGGATTATTCTCAAGTGGATTCAACTGTTCTATCATTCAATCTGTCTCCATTCTCTCATCTCAAATCCGTCACTATTGGAGATGACTCTTTTGGTTCACCAATTGAGTTCATAGCCAATGGACTGAATGAATTGATTTCAATTCATATTGGAATGAACTCATTCACAAGGAGCAGAAGGTCTTATGCTGAACGATCAAATCGAGAGTTTCATGTGAAGAACTGTGGATGTCTGAGAGAATTGATTATTGGACGATATTCATTCTCTGATTATTGTGTATTCGATCTATCCAATCTTCCTCAACTCAGAACCATCTCCATTGGAACTGTTGATCAATCTTATAACTTCTATTATGCTTATGATGTTGATTTGATTGGTGAGAATGAGTGTGAGAAATGATTGAAAGACTTGCCTTCACTTGAATCCATATCTATTGGAAGCTATTCATTTGGTGGTTGTCATTCAGTTCGATTTGAGAGTAATGATTGAATGAAGGAGTAATAATCAGATCTGACATGTTTTCAATCTATGTATCTGTTTGATGGAGCATTTTATGGAGATTGGAGAGATGATCGTAAATCGAATAGCACAGCTCCTTTCAATTATCGAAACACTCTAACAATGAAGAGTGATGAATAGAAGCAAGAATGATGATTAGATCTGAATCATCTCATTTCAATGCGAATCCCTTCCTATTGTTTCAGGTATATTGGATCTGTTGTTTTGGAGAGTATGAGTAATGAATTGAGTTGAGAGTAGATATTCCAATTCTCACTTCAATTGATATCACTAGCAGTGGTGATTATCAATTTGCTAGTGTTTATGAATTGAATGCAACGAGTCTGATTAACAATTGAAGATAAGATGTAGATGCTGTTGCTCTTGAATCGTTTATTCGAAGCCGAAGTTCTTATGTCTAGTTCATTTGTTTGTTCAAATACAAAGATCATTGATTTCTAGACCTATAAGTGATTATCCACTAAATGTGTTGTTCTATTGTGTGTAGAGTGGAGATAGACAATCAACTGATGATGTGATTCATTGTATGATGCCAACATAATGAATAGGGATAATCTGTGAATCTTGAATTCTCAAGCTGACTGATAATATGACTGTTTCTGAAGAGATTATGATGAATGGTAACAGAAGATGTGGTAGTAGGAAGTGATTAGTTGAAGAGGTGATGAGACTTTCATATTCAGAATACAAATGGAATCATTTGTTGTTGTCACTCTCTCTCTTCATTCTTTCTCCTTCA
>OHEB01000679.1_pt1 | contig 12722 bp, 9 predicted proteins | sample 1567081 | NCBI WGS metagenome assembly OHEB01 (sample SAMEA3879569, study PRJEB24766) | human gut metagenome | biome: human-associated habitat; feature: feces | place: USA | collected 1985/1987 | reverse complement strand
ATTTAGTGATTTCTAGTTCAAAAAGTCCTCAAAATCGTTAAAAGCATCTTCTTTAATTTTTAAGCCTTTGAAGTATCTCTTACGATTTTTTTCGAATCTTGTAAATCCGTTCTTCTCTAAAGCATTATAAAAGTCAGTAGTACTTCTTGTATATTCGCTCATATCGGTACAATAGCGTTTGTAGTTTGAGTATAAAGCATTTGAACTTTCAGTGAATTTATCACCTACTTCACAACAATCCTCTAAGAAATGATGGAACCAGTCATTTTGTTCACGATAAGTGCCTATTGCATTAGTCACGCATTTTGGCGTTTCTATATGAAAACCATTATTAATTACTTTTCTTGCACCTTCGATTACCCAACTTAAAATGTATTCACCTGCATTTTCACATAAGTAATCGGCATAATTTTTAATATCACCACTGCCTGTTAACTTGTTATTAAAAGGAATTACAATTAGTCTTCGCCAAATTCCATCATCATTTCCACTTACTCTAGGTAAATGGTTAGTGTATAAAACAAGCGTATGGCATGGGGTAAAATAGAATGGATCTTTATATTTCTTTTCGGCATAGACTGCATCCGTTGAACAGAGCTGTTTTATCACGCTGGTATTCAGTCTCATACCTTCTTCCAGTTCCGCTGCAATAATAAGGCGTTTTCCTTTCAGTTCTGCCATTTCAGGCTTCACGTTTCTCTTGCAATTGACAGTCAGGGCATCTGCTGAAATGTTGCCGCTGTAACTGCCGAGAACCTTGTAAATGACATTCCAGAACGTTGATTTTCCGTTTCGTCCGTCACCGTAGGCAATAATCATCGCCTCCAAGTACACCTTGCCCACAATGCAAAGTCCGCAAATCATCTGCACATAATCAATCAAACTCTGGTCACTGCAGAAGAACAGCTGTAAGGCATCCTCCCACAAATTCTTACCGGCATCACTTGTAACGACCGCCGTCACTTTCGTTAAGAGGTCAGCAGGGTCTGTAGGCTTCCAGCCATTCAATCCTTCGGGCAGATAATACGTGCCTCCGGGGGTATTCAAGAGCATTGGATTGCTGTCGAGGGCTTCGGGATTGTGGAGAACCAGAGGCTTTGCTGCATCCAATGCATTGGTCATACTGCGAACATGGCGGTATTTCATCACGAATGCCTTGAAAGTGGCATAGTACTGATACTCCTTGTATGCGGCGATCTGTTCCTCGTCCAGACTATCCCGAAACTTTTTACCGCCATTAATTGCTGCATCTCTTGCAACACGCACTCGTAGGCCGCCATCTGCACATCCTGCGCAGATAACTGGCCTACATCGTATGCGCGTGCCATATGTACGGCGCAGATTTTATCTGGCTTTTCCATCGGGTCACAGATGACCCGGACGTGCGCCGTGCGCATCCCGTCTACGGTTTCGACGTGCGCAAAACCATCAAAGCAAGACACCTGTGTGCTGTCCTGCTTTGACTTTTTACGCCGATACCAGCGGACGGTGTGCGGATAAAATTTGATGTCTAATACAGTAATCTTTTTCATTATTGGTTTCTCCTTTTTCTGTTCTCCCTCTGTAATGTACTGCGGGAAATTCCTGTCATTTTGGTGACTTCCTTGTAGCTGTGATTTTCAAGTAGGCAAATCGCATGGTCGATTTGTTCACGAGAAAACTTAGGCGGGCGGCCATCCCGGAAACCTGTCCGGCTGCGAGCGGCGGCCTTGCCCGTCTGTGTGCGCTCAATTATCAATGCTCTTTCAAACTCCGCGAAAGCCAGCAGCATCGTCACCATCAGCCGCCCCATCGGGCTATTGTCAATCACGCCCATGTTTAAGATGTGAATTGTCACGCCCTTGCTCCGCAGATAGTCTACATAACCCAGCCCCTCTTTGGCCGTTCTACAAAATCGGTCTAATTTACAGACAATGAGCGTGTCACCCGTTTCTAACTGCTCACAGATTTTTTTGAACTCTGGTCGTTCCGATGCGCCAGATGCCACCTCTCGGACGATAACCGCCGTGGGATACTTTTCTAATATCTCCGCCGTCTGCTCGTCAAGTGACGTACCCGGCGCTTGGCCTTTGGTTGAGACGCGAACATAACCGTAAACCCGCAATAAAACCAACTCCTTTTTGAATATAGCTTTTGACGCGGGTTAAACCCGCTTGCCAGCGGAACGATTTTTGCGCATCGGAAGTTTGAACTTTTGATGCTTTTTTCTTTCCAAATGTACTATACCTACATTGCGCATCAAAAGCGTTTTAAAAATCTAGGAATACGAAAATTTCACATTTTAAATAAGGAACGCCGCTGCGGCGGGACGAGGAAGCGTGGCCCTGCCGCTCAAAAAAGTATATAAGCCCACACCCTTTAGTCAACAAACTTTCACGGCATATTCTCGCACTTTGCGGGGGTGCTGCGATATTCCATGATTTGTTGACACCGGGGCGTGGGCTTTACTTTTTCTTTTCGCCGGCAGGGGTCAATCTGCTAACCACTTCTGCGGGGATTAAAAGTAAACTTTTAAAAGCGAAAGGAAAACGAAAATGAAACAAACGATTAAAACAAGTCGCGTAGCAGGACAACTCGAAAAAATGTTTCGACTTCTCAACAATCACTTTTTTGATGGCGCGTTGCCGGAAGTTGTTATCAGCCTCAAAAAGACCGTTGGAGCATACGGACATTTTACCTGCGGTAAGGTTTGGCAAGCGGGCGACGAACGGCGGTACGAAATCAACATCAGTTCGGCCTCTCTCAATCGCCCAATCGAGGAAACCTGCGCCACGCTTTTACACGAAATGTGCCACCTTGCTTGCGCGGTTGGGTATGGCTCAAAAATTCTTGATGCGGACGGCAATCCTGAACCCATCAAAGACACCAGCAACAACGGCGTGTACCATAACAAGCGATTCAAAGCAATGGCCGAGGCTCACGGACTGGAAGTGGAGCACCATCCAAAATACGGTTGGACAATTACCAGCCCCGGAATTAACCTGCTGGATTTTATCGAGCAACAGGGCTGGCAGGATTTGCAAATGGTCGAGGGTGTTTCCCTGCTGGATGTTCTCGGCACACTTCCCAAGGGGAGCGGGAGCAGAACAAAAAAGCCCAGCAGCACACGCAAATACATCTGTCCGAAATGCGGTAATAGCTGCCGAGCGACAAAGACAATCAACATAATCTGCGGTGATTGCATGGAAAAGATGGTTGTTTCCGAGTGATTTTTGAAACAGCGATAATAGGTCGAGTGAGAGTAGACCAATATTTTTATTATATAAGGAGACCTATATGTGTTACGATTTTTACTCTTGTCCTTTTGAGCCAGATATTTGCATCCCGCCATGTGGAGGCCATGAAGAATGCAAAAACTGCGAATGGGCAAAAATCGTCAAACCCGAAAATTAAAAGTGTACATATAATAGTTACAGTTTTGACCCTATTATTGACACTCCCTCTATCGTATGTTACTATGACATAGGGCAAAACAGTTCCGCCAAAAAGGCAGAATGTTGAGCAGAACAGGATTAGGCCCCGGCGCTCCGCGCCGGGGCCCCTTTTCTTTCCCGAATCGATTTCAGATTATATGTTTCCCGTCGTTTCTCCGCCGATTTTTCAGATAATAATCAGAAAATATTTGAAGAATAGCGCTGCGAGCGGAACGGAGTGGAGCGAGCCTCGTTGAAAAAATTTTGGAAAATGGCTTTGCCTTTCTGGAATTTTTCAAGTGCCTCTCCATATAGTATATTTTATCGATTTTCGGAAAAAATAGAAAACGGCTTTGCCCCACAACACAAAATTGTGCGTTGCAGCACTGTGTTGTTGGGGCAAGGCCGTTTTCCTGTTTTGCCAAAAGGCACACTTATTTTCCATTTTTCACGGGAAATCTGCATTTACGTTTGATTTTTCAGAAACAGGAAATTTGCTGTGCCCCAATAGGGCAAAGATATTTTCCTTTTTGGCTGTACAAAATCCAGCCCCGGAAAGGGGCGCTATTATGCGCAAACAAGTTCAAAAAGAGCGTTGCACCAAAATCAAACTGGAAAAATGTCCGCGTGTCTGCTGTCTGTATGACAAAGTACAGCTTGCCGCCGCGCGGATGCTCAACGCTGACCCGTCCATCGTCCAAGTAGAGTGCAATATTCCACTTCAACTGAACGAAATTCCGTCTGACGACTTAAATCTGCCGAGCGAAACCTACACAACGGATTTTGTTATCCATTTTGCAGACGGAAAAATCGCCGTCCGTGAAGCCGTTTTCCGCTCACATCTAAGCCGCCCATCTGTCGCTGAACGATTGGAATTATCCCGCCGATACTGGAAGCAACAGGGCATTGACGACTGGGGTATCATCATCGACAAGGAGCGTATACCATGAGACAAAATGATTTGCTCAAATCCGACACAGGTGACCATCTGCGGGTCTTGCTTTACGGCGACCAGCAATCTTATGTTGTCAACTGTCAACGCTGCAAAATGCCTTTTCCAATCTCAACGCCGAGCCTTTTACAGATGGAAAAACTGCCGCAGGATATGTACCGTTTACTCTCACTCGACGAGGATATTTCCGAGCGTCAGCGCCAGCAGCGTGACCGCCGCGCTGAATTGATTGCACCGCTTTTGGTTGAGGAATGTATCTGCGATAAATCCTATCGCAACAGGGTCTTGCGCGAGATTGTCTCTGGCAATTCCATTTCTCGCAAAACCGTCCTGCAATATCTATGGTTATACTGGGTCTACCAAAGTAAAAATGCACTCATACCCGCAGAAAAGTCTCCCACAGAGAAACGCCCTTTGTCGTCAGATGAAAAAACTATCCGCTGGGCGCTAAACAAATTTTACTACACCCCGCAAAAGCAGAGCTTGCAGACCGCTTACAAAATGATGCTTCGTGCAAAATATTGTGACGCTAAAGGCAGGTTAAAACCAGACTATCCCTCGTTTTGGCAGTTCCGCTATTTTTTCCGCCAGCACCGTGACCCTATCAGCGAGAGCATCAGCCGCGAGGGTATCAAGGCATACCAGCGCAATCACCGCCCATTTACCGGGGCTGTCAGCGACTATGCGGGCACGATTGGCACATACATGACCGATGCCACCGTTGCGGACATCTACATTGTCAGCCGTCTGTCTCGCCGCCCTATTGGCAGACCTGTTATCTACACAATGGTCGATGCGTACAGCCGTCTGATTACCGGTGTGTATGTCGGCATAGAGGGCGGGCAGTATGCCTTGCGTTTGTTGCTGCAAAACACCTTTGCCGACAAAGTATCCTTTTGTCGCCAGCACAACATAGAGATTGACCCGCAGGACTGGCCGAGCCATCACCTACCGACAAAAATTATGACTGACCGGGGAAGTGAATTTCTCGGTGGCCCGCTGGAAAACCTTTGTGAAAGCTATGGAATTGAAATTGAAAATCTGCCCGCCTATCGCCCCGATTTGAAAGGTGTAGTTGAAAAACTTTTCGACCTTATTCAGAGTGCATACAAGCCGTTGCTGAAAGGCAAAGGCGTTGTAGAATCCGACATACAGGAGCGCGGCGCTCCCGACTATCGCAGACAAGGCACACTTGATTTAGAGCAATTTACCGCTGTCGTTCTGCGCTGTGTTCTCTTTTACAACTCTCAATATATCCAAACAGGTTTCATTCGCACCCCTAACATGGCAAGCGCTGGTATCACGCCCACCGCTGCTGCCATCTGGTCGTTTTGCTTGGCACAAGATGATTGCCCTGTGTCAGTTGCCAGTGACCCCCATTTGCTTTACGCGCTACTCCCACGCGCGGACGGAAAAATCACACAGCGCGGGCTTGAATTATTTAATCTTCGTTTTTCAAACTGCACTTTTAAAAAACGCTTTGTTGCTGCCGGATTGAATGGTCGGGAACTTGTCAAAGTCGCATATAGTCCAGATTGTCTTGACACCGTTTATCTATATGAAGACGGCGACTATATGCCATTCACGCTGTCGCAAAAAATGTATCTCGGAAAATCCCTCGCCGAAATCGCGGATATGCAGCAATCCGAGAAAAGCGAGAGCGCAAATTGGAAACGGCAGGAATTGCAAGCCCAAATTGATTTGATGAATGACATAATGCAGATTGCCGACAGCGCCGAGCGCGGCATCAGCGACAAAGGTAAAATCAGCCCACAGATACAGCGCGGACGCGCGATTGCACGAGCGCAGGAGCATATGTCCATGATTGATTTGCTGACCGCCGAGCAAGAGGAGAATTTCAATGAATGCTGAATATACAACAAGCCTTTTATACCCCGGCAATCCCTATGTCGAAGCCCTGCCACCTATGCTCGCAGGTCAAGAGTTAATCCGCGCATTGGCATCTGTTCCGCCGTACAGCGCCAGTGACCGAGACCGCAGCACCGGGGAGCGGCTGCAACTATTATCCGCGCTCTACGAGTTTTACCAGCCATTGACAATGACCCTAGACCTCTATTGTGAGGTCTACAACGCCATGCAGCATTGCTATGGGCAGTACACGCCGCAGCGGGAGGCCGCTGCGTTCCAGCAGGGCTACGCCGCTATGCAGGGCAAGGCTGTTGCCGCATCCATTGGCGGCGGCAACTCTTTTTCCGTTGTTGGTGTGTCCGGGTTGGGCAAGTCAACAGCATTGCAGCGAGTGCTATCCCTATTTCCGCAAATCATCCACCACGAACGCTACAAAGGGCAAATGCTCTGCTGTCAGCAAATCCCCTATCTGGTCGTACAGACCCCGCACGACGGCTCGGTCAAGGCAATGATACTGGACATATATTTGCAGTTGGACACTCTGCTGGGCACAAGCTATCAGCACTACGCGCTGGCTCACAAGCTGACCTTGGATGTACTGGTAAGTCAGCTAAACCAAATTGTCCGCATCAACCATGTTGGTCTTTTGGTGATTGATGAGTTACAGAATATCGCCTATCGAAAGAACGGCATCCGCTTTATCAATTTCCTTGTCCAGCTAATCAACGGTGCTGGCGTCAGCATCTGCATGGTTGGCACACCGCGCGTACTGCACGTATTACAGCAAGAGTTCCGTTCCGCTCGGCGCACGACTGGGCTGATATATGACCGATTGCCGGACGACAAAGAATTTGCCTTGTTACTGCACGGTCTGTGGCATTATCAGTATACCCGCTTTGCAACCGACCTCACCCCCGAAATGCAAAGCTGGCTGTATCGCAAGACACAGGGCATTCCGGACGTGCTTGTCAAGCTGTTGTACAACGCGCAAAAGCTGTGCATCTTGGATGGGCGCGAAAGACTTGACTACGAAGTCCTTGAAAGTGCATTTTTAGAGAATCTCGGCATGGTATCTGACTATATGGCAGAGCTTGCAACCGTCCGCGTTCCCCGCCCGCAAAGAGAAGTGAAACACTCCCCGGTAGCGATCCGCTCACCAGAAGCCGCCTCTCCCCATGACCTGCGGGGAACGCTACGCGCCACCAAAAAAAGCGGCAGACCACCACTGGATGCCTATGCAGACTACATCAAAGGCGAGGTCGAGTTATGATTCCATTCTTCCCGACACCCTACCCGGACGAGCTATGGTACAGCGTCATTTGTCGCTATCACATCCGCAGCGGCAATCCATCGGTCAAGTATTCCATCCGCGAGTTGTACGGCGCAAATCACATTAACGTGCCTGTTGAGTTATGCGGGGCACTCTCATCATTGCTTGAGGCAATTCCGGCAAAAGCGCTCACCGCCAAAGACATTATTATGCAACACACGCTCTATCCTTATTATACACGCTTCTTTTCCAACAACCGCAAAAAAAGTGCCTATATGCTGGCGCTGAACGGCAACCGCCATGCAGGGCAGCATATAGGCATCTACCAGAGCAGCAGCATGGACGCGCGGCGAATGCGCTACTGCCCGCAATGCTTTGACGAGGATATTGCAGCTTATGGCGAGCCGTACTGGCATCGGCTGCACCAGATACCCGGTATAGCCGTCTGCCCCCGGCACGGTTGCTGGCTTGCCGACACCGAAATCACGCTGACCGGGCACAGGCACAATCTGCTGTTTCCCGCCCTGCCGGACTGCCACCTGCTCCCCACGCCGGACACCACGCCCACCGCAGCGCAAAAGACCTTTGCTGCGTTGATGCAGGACGCATTGACCGCACCGTATGATTTCTGCGACGGCGGCGGTTATCGAGCCATCATCAAGCGAGCCTTGCGCAATCGCGGCTATGCGTCTGTGACAGGCGGCAGGATTTACGCCGCCAGAATCGCAGAGGCGGTCAACGCTTTTTACGGCGGAAATTTTGAAAGTGTAGATTCAAATGAGATTTACGGTGTCGCGTCCAACAGTCGCACGGTCTCTGTCCGCAAAATTTTACAGCTTGCTTGTTTTCTCAATCTGTCACTTTCCGACCTGCTCGCCCCACCGTCGGAAGATAATACCCTCGCGGAAATCCGGGAAATGTATCAGCAGGGCATCAGTATGTACCATATCGCCCAACTGTACGGCACAGACCGCAAGACGATTGCTCACTGGGTCAAGCCTTAAATGCAATCTTACGGTTTCTGCGGTGAGGTTGGCAGTCCTACCGGAATAAATGGCTTGCCATCCCCATAGGGGGAAAGCACTTTCAACCGGTAGCGTTTCCTCTTGGCCTCAATTTCCGCTTGTACCCCGGTATAGCGGCGCTCCAACACTTTTTGCTTTTGCCTGTTGCCGTTGGCAACCATGAGGGGGTTAATCACCCAGTTACAGTTGCAGTACCGTATAATCAGATTGCGCTTTTTTAATTTTTGAACGGCTCGATTGACCGTCGGAACAGATACCCTTGCTTCGTCAGCAATAGCCGTCAGCGGCCTATTATAAGTGCCAACACCTCTAGCCTTACCCACGTCCATCATGTGGAGCAAGACATTTATTTCTTTTTCGCTCAATCCTGCAATCGCTTCAAAAAAGCCGTCGTATACTTTCCAAAATTTGATATTTCCGTCCAAAAACATCAATTTATCGTCACACTCTGGCGGCAGAGGAAGTTCTTCCGCTGTAACTGGATTTTTCAAGACATACTTTCCTGCCACCAGCGCAACACCTGTTTTCTCACTGACATACCTATCATACTCGGCCATTAAAAGTGCAATCTGTGTCTGATTGCCCATTGCAAGCATACGCGGGTTAAGCATCCACGCGCCCTGCCCTATGCCGATAATCAGCCGCTTGCTTTCCATCTTTTTAACCGCACTCGCAACCGTGTCTCTAGTGCAAGAAATCTCTTTTTTCAGTTCCGCAGAAGTACACGCTATATGATTGGTTTTGGGGTCTGTGCGGTGCAGCATTCCTGCCACGACCTTGCTCTCCACCGTGCCATACCCTAGCAGCGCCGCGAAAAAATCCTTGCTGGCTTGCCAAAAATGCGTTTCTCCGCGCGTGATGGACTGCGGGGCATCAATACCCGTGTAGACCTCGCCTGTCTCCAGGTTGATTGCAGTATATGTGGTTTTGACTGTTTTAGGCATAATTTTACCGTTCCATTTGATATATTGTGTGCTTGTTCGTGATAGATAAAACTATCACATTTTCGTTTTTACTATTTTATTTTTATCGCATTATCGCTGTATTTTGTCAATTTTCATTTTGCCTTTCTTATTATAATATTAGCACCTTTTCCCCTAGTACGCACTTTATGGGTAAGCATCCTTTTTTCCCTTTCTCCATATAGGGGAGATTCTGTTTACAATTATTATACTGCATCAGAAAGACACCCTGCAACCGTTTTAGCGACAATTACTGCATAGGTACGCTGCTTGTTTATAGCGTCTGTTCAACCCGGCAGCGGGTAGTAGGGGCAAGGTTTCTCTGTCCTTTGTGTGAAAAAATGGGCTTGGTGGCTGCGCTCGCGCCTCACCGATAACCGGGCGGCAGCGGCAAACCATCTATTATTACAGCGACAAAGGTCAGCAATCAATTTAAGGCAAGCAACAACTTTCCTACCCACGAATGTTTTGCGCAGTAGCAACTTGGGTGGGGGTGGTTGCTTTCCGGCAAGTGATCGCTGTGGGGGGGAGTGTTACTTTTCCATGCGCAAAACATATTTGCCTTATACAGCAAAAAGACCGGGGCTGTGTTAGCTCCGGCCTTATGGATGGGATTTATTTTAGTTTGCTGCGGTCTCCGTGGTTGCAGAGTCTGCGACAACTACAGCGGCAATTTCCACCGGGGTGGAGGTGTCGCTGGCGGCAGACTGGGTGCTTGCGGTGTAGTTCGGGTCATTAACAAAAATCTGGATACCGAAAACCAGACCATTGTACTCGCGTACAGCGCAAGCCATACCATTGGCATTGGGATTTAGCATTGCGTCGCGGTGACCTTTAGAGTTGTACCAAAGGTAATATAGATGTTCCTCGTCGAAAATGCAACTTTCCATTGCCGCGTTCTCGCCGCAAGCCAAGTCAGACTTGTCGCCTAGAGCTGTACCAGCGCTGCTATGGTCGGGTCTCGTATGAGCGCCCCACTTTCCATCAATAGAGCCATAAATAATGTAATTTTGTAGAATTTCCTCTACACGAATGTCGGCAGCAAACTGCAAGTCAGAGCGATATGTAAGTTCACTAAGGCCGGAATTCACACGCAAGCTGTTCGTCTTTTCAAAAATATCCTGTTCGTATGCTTTCTGGTTATAATTACTGTTTAAACCACAACGGCTGCAATAGCCATAAGAGAAGTTATGCCCCAATGCGGCAATTTCCTCGGTCTTGGTCTCGTTGCAGACAGTGCAGGTAAACGTCTTGATGCCCTTGCCGTCGCAGGTGGCCTCGGTGGTAATCGTTCCGGCATCCCATGCGTGATTGCCGGTTGCGGGCAGGTCTTTGACGTGTTCGGTCACGCCGCAGGCCTTGCAGGTGCGGTCAACGCTGCCCGCCTTGCCGCAGGTGGCCGGGGTGGTGGTCTCGTTCCAATCGTGGCCCGTGGCCTCGATGGTCTCCGCCTTGGTCTTGTTGCAGACGGTGCAGGTGTACAACTTCTCGCCTGCCTCGGTGCAGGTAGCGGCCTTGGTCACAACGCCGTCATTCCATTTGTGGTCTTCGGTCACAGGCAGGTCTTTGACAAGTTGGGTGTCGCCGCAGCGCTGGCAGATATTTTCCACCTTGCCTGCGTCCTTGCAGGTGGCCGGGGTGGTGACTTCCTTGTAATCATGGCCCAGCGCGTTGGTGTAGTTATCCTTGTAGGATTTGGCGGCGTTCTCATTGCAGGTGTGCAACGTGTAGCCCTGCTCGGTGCAGGTGGGGTCAACCACGGTCACGGTAAAGGTGTACTTCTTGGCCGGGATGGTCTCGGTGTAGGTGTGGGTCTTGTCGTTCTGGCAGGTGAATGTCATTGTGCCGTCGCTATCGTAGGTCGGCTCAACCGTGACTTTGCCAGCATCCCACTTGTGGCCGAGCTTGGCAATGGTCTCGGTCTTGGTGTGGCTGGCATCATTTTTGCAGGTGTAGGTTTTAACACCGTCCTCCGTGCAGGTCGGCGCAGTCGTAACCTCGCCGTCGTTCCAGTCGTGACCCAGCGCGGGGATGCTCTCGGTCTTGGTGTGGCTGCCATCGTTCTTGCAGGTATAGGTCTTCACGCCATCCGCTTCGCAGGTCGGCTTGGTCGTGACAACACCGTCATCCCAGTCATGGCCGAGTGCTGCAACGGATTCCGTCTTTGTTTCGGTGCAGCCATCGTTGGTGCATTTGTAGGTTTTCTTGCCCTCGGTCTCGCAGGTGGGCGCGGTGGTAATCGTACCGTCATCCCACTTGTGACCCAGTGCGGGGATAGCCTCGGTCTTCGTGTGGCTGGCATCGCGCTTGCAAATGTAAGTCAACACGCCCTCTGCGGTGCAGGTCGCCGGGGTCGTGACCGTGCCATTATCCCAGTCGTGGCCCAACGCTGCAACGGCCTCTGTCTTGGTCTCGGCGCAGCCATCGTTGGTGCATTTAAAGGTTTTCTCACCCTCGGTCTCACAGGTCGGCGCGGTGGTAATCGTACCGTCATCCCACTTGTGGCCCAGCGCGGGGATGCCCTCGGTCTTGGTCACGCCGTCGCGGGTGCAGGTGTAGGTCAACACGCCCTCTGTCGTGCAGGTTGCCGGGGTCGTGACAACGCCGTTGCCGTAATCATGGCCGAGGGCGGCAGTGTAGTCGCGCTTCTCGGTCAGGTTCTTGTCCTGGTCGCAGATGTAGACGGTGTAGCCCTGCTCGGTGCAGGTCGGAGCGACGGTCTGGCCCTTGTGCCATGTCTTATCCAGCACCTTAATGTCCTCGGTGCGGGTCTCGCCGCAAACCGTGCAGGTAAAGGTCTTGACGCCCTTCTCGTAAATCGTTGCGGCCTTGGTGACAACACCGCCATCCCAGCTGTGGGGCAGCTTGGCGGTGTACTCGCCCTTGTAGGTCAGGCCGGGAACCTCGTTGCACTCGTAAATTGTGTAGCCCTCGGATGTGCAGGTCGGCGCAACGACCTCTTTGATATGGTAGGTTTTATCCAGCTCCGGCGTTTCCTCGGTGCGGGTCTCGCCGCAGTTTTTACAAGTGTAAGTAATTGCACCCTTTTCGTAGTAGGTGGCTTGCTTGGTGACAACGCCCGTGCCCCAGTCGTGGCCGTTGGGGGCAACGTAGTTGTCGTTGTAGTTCATGCCGCCCCACTCTTGGCAGATGTGTTCGTCGTAGCCCGCCGTCGTGCAGCTTGCGGGGTGCTTGCGGACGACGTAAGTGTAGGTGATGGGCTTCGGCGTA
>OHEB01000676.1_pt1 | contig 12769 bp, 13 predicted proteins | sample 1567081 | NCBI WGS metagenome assembly OHEB01 (sample SAMEA3879569, study PRJEB24766) | human gut metagenome | biome: human-associated habitat; feature: feces | place: USA | collected 1985/1987 | reverse complement strand
CCGCGCGACCAGGAGTCGAGCGTGCAGGAATGCGCGAGGGATCGTAAGTCTTCTGCGCTCTTGATGTGGATGGCGCCGTCCCCGTCTGCCAAGACCTGCGTGACAGGGAGAAGCGAGATGAGCAGCAGGCACGAGAGTGCAAGCGCGCAGAAGCGATAGAAATGATTAGTCTTCTTCATCGTCTTGCTCCTCATTTGCAGATCCGGAGATCAGATTCAGGTCGATGTCGCCCTCGACCGTGGCGTGCATGATGCCATGCACCGTACCATTGATGCTGCCGCGCACCATGCCGTTGACGGAGACCTTACCGTGACCCGATTTCTTTTCCGTGATGGACGGGACGGAGAACGAGGTCTTGTCGACGATGCCGCTGCCGATGAGCAAGATCTGCGGCAGGGCGAACATGACCATGATGATGGAGATGACCGTGCCGCGGCCAAGGCTCTCGCCGATGCCCGCGATGACGGGCTCAGATGTCATGCTGCCGATCAAAAAGCCGCAGATCGAGAGGATCGAGCCGGAGGTGATGATCGTCGGGAAGGCGAAGTTCAGCGTCTCGACGATGGCGTCGCGGTGGTGCATTTTGGATTTGAGCTCCTGATAGCGGCTGGCGATGACGATGGCGTAGTCGATGTTCGCGCCCATCTGGATGGAAGAAACAATTAGATATCCTAAGAAGAAGATGTACTTGCCCGTGATGGTCGGGAACGAGAAGTTGAGCCAGATGCAGCCCTGAATCACGAGGATCAGCAGCACCGGCATACCGGCGGAGTTGAACGTGAAGAGCAGCACCAGCATAACCACAAGCACCGACACGATGCTGACGACCTTGTTATCCACGGCGAAGGACTTTTCGAATTCGTATTCGTTCGTCGATTCGCCCGCGAGGTAGACGTTTTCGTCGGGGTAATACTTTTCGGCAATTTCGAGAATTTTGTCGGTGAAGGCGTAGGTCTCGTCGCCGCTTACCGGAAGCGTCAGATACAGAAGCATACGGCTGATGAGCATGCGGTCGTAATCCGTACCTTGAAGCTGGGCCTTGGCGCTGTTCATCTGGACCTCGGCATCCTGGAGCATCTGCGTCTGGTCGTCACTGAGCGTCACGATGCCGGAATCCACCTGCTCGCAGACAAAGAGGAACATGTCGATGAGCGGCACCTTGTAGGTGGCAAGGTTGCCTACGATCTGGCCGTATTCCGCCTGCTGGGCGGCGTAGGCGGCGTAGACCACCTGTGCGGCCTCGTAGTCCAGACCGGCCAGCTCCGCGAACTGGCGCGGCGTCAGCTTGTCGGCCAGCATGTAGCCGTCGAGTGCTTCGATGTTGGTAAGACCCATCGTGGAGTCGACCTCGTCGTACTGGCCGAGCTCGTCTAAGATGGCGGACTCCTTGTCGTAGTCGCCCGTGGGGACGATGAGCGCCAGCATGTTCTTCGAGGTGAAGTTATCCTCAATCATCTGCTGGGCAAACTGCGTCTCATTCTGCTTGGGGGCGGAGATGAGGCCGTAGCCGTAGGCGTAGGGGCAGTCGGATGAGAGGCGGTAGCCGATGACGGCCAGCACCACAAAGACGATGGGGATGATGTAGCGCGTGGCATAGTCGAGCTTGCCGACGAACGGGATCTTCGGCACGAAGCTGCGGTGCTGCGTGCGGTCGATCAGCGGGCCGAAGAGCATCAGAAGGCCGGGCATTACGATGAACGCTGCGAGCAGCGCAAACAAGATCGACTTGATGAGGCACAGCGCCATATCGGGGCCGAGCTTGAACTGCATGAAGAGCATCGCCACAAGGCCGCCGATGGTCGTGAGGCTGCTCGCACCGATCTCGGGGATCGACTTGCTCAGCGAGACGATGACGGCCTCACGCAGCGGCAGCAGCCGGTGCTCCTCTTTAAATCGGTTGCAGAAGATGATGGCGTAGTCGATGGACAGCGCCAACTGCAAGATGCTTGTGACCGAGTTTGAAATGAACGAGATTTTGCCCATCAGGAAGTTTGTGCCCTGATTCAGTATGAGCGCGACCACGAACGTCAGAATGAGCACCGGCACCTCGCCGTAGGTCTCGGACGTGAAGAGCAGCACGAGCACGATGACGATGGCGACATACACCATGATGATGCTGATCTCGTGGTCGATGGTCTCCTGCTGCGTGTTGCCAAGGTCCGTGTCGACATACAGATCGTAGTCGGACAGGTATTCCTTCACGGCTTCGAGCGAGTCGAGGCAGGCCTCGTCATCCTCACTGTAGGCAAAGGTGATGGAATAGAGGGCGGAGAGGTTATTATAATGTGCGGTGGTCTCGTCGTAGTCCACGCTCTGCACGCCCTTGATCTCCTTGATCTTGGGCTCGAGCGCGGCGGCCTGCTCTGGCGTGATGTTGGCCACCATGACCTCGGCCGTGCCATAGGTCGTGAACTGCTCGTCCATGATGTCGAGCGCCTGCTTCGTCTCGGAATCAGACGGCAGGTAGTACGTCAGGTCGCTCTCGACCTCGACCCAGTTGCGGGAAAAGGCGGAGAATACGAGCAGAATGATCGTGAGCAGAAAGATGAGATTTCGCTTGTCGACGATGACCGTCGACAGCTTTTCCATAAAGCTGGAGCCGGTCTCCTTGGTTTCGTTACTCATGGCGGTACGCATTGCCTCCTTTCTCGTGGGTGGGTCTTCGCTTCTTCATGCGCTCAAGGCCGCTTTTGATCGGCGGCTCGGGCGGGGCGAGCTGCACCACGTCGCCGAGCGAACAGTCGAGCTGGCGGCAGATGCGCACAAGCACCTCGAGCGAGACGAGCTCATTTTTCGAGAGCTTGGCGAGCGTGTTGGAGCTGATGCCGACCTCGCGCGCAAATTCCGTTTTATTTAAGCCCTTGTCGATGAGGAGCTTAAAAAGGTTGCTGTAGGTAACATACATGGTGGTACCTCCTGTTCAATCGTCAACATTATATGAAAATATCCGGAAGAAGCAAGATTAAATTTGCAAAAGCAGATATTTTTTGAACAAATCTGGAGAAGTGACAAAAACAGGCCAGTACAGATGAACAATGCGCAGCCCCTTTTGAAGCGGGGATTTGTTGATCGAGTGAAGGAGAAGATGAAAAAGGGCAAGGAAGCACCGGAGAGCGGTAAAAAGACATCTTGACTTTTGCACTGTCATTTGCTATGTTTCAGTTAGAGATGACTAACTGATGTAAAACGAAAGAAAATCGGAACGAGAGCATAGCGAGACGGGGCAGAACGAAGGAAACAGATATTTTTAGGATAAGAGGAGACTTGGCTATGAAAATTTTAGTATTCAGCGCGGGCGTGCTCGGCTGCAATCTTCCGCGCGGGAAAGGACGTCACGCTGCTGGCGCGGGGAGCGTGGGGTGAGAGCATCCAAAAAAACGGCCTTCGGATCAAGGATAAGTTTTCGCCACGCATGTCGGTCAGTCGTATTCCGGTCGTGACGGAGCTGAAAGCGGAGGACAAGTACGACGTGATCTTCATCGTCCTGCGCTATACACAGCTCGACGCGATCCTCGATACCCTGCGGACGAATCCGACAAAGAATATCGTCTTTGTGGGAAACGACGTGCGCGCAAGTGCGCTGAGCGCTTCGCTGCCGGAGAAAAACGTGATGTTTGCCTTTGCGTCCTCGGCAGGCCATCGGGAGCGGGAGTATGTGGCATCCGTCGACCTCAAAAAGCTCAAGGGCAACACAGCCTACTTAAATCGCTTGATCGATGCCAACATCGAGGGTTACCGTGCGATCAAAAACGCGGGACATGAAATTTTACCGAAGGACGACGCGGAGTTTGAAGGCGCGGCGTACCACAAGACCTGTCTGCGCTTTTTTAAGCTCATGTCCGCCACGAGCCTCAGAAAGATCTGCGCGTCCGACCACGCGATGAACGCGGTCGACGAAATGAGCGCGCTGAACCGCGATTTGAAGGCCTTCTTCGATGAAAACGGCGCGAAATATTCCGTGTGGCAGGAGCTTGAGCAGGAAGTCGCAAAATACCTGAAGTGAACAAAGGGAAAGCGCCCGTCATTTGGCGGGCGCTTTTTTTGCCCGCTCACGGAAAAATCAGACTCCGGCGAGGCATCGGTGAATTTTTCGACAGATATTGCCAAAGCGGATGATCCATGACTGATACTGAGAGCGCCCGGACAAAAAATGTTTGGGCACTCTTACTGTATGAATAAATTGTAATTTTCCCATGATTAAGAAGTAAATATTGTAAAGGAAACTTGACAAGATGGGCGTGTCATGCTATAGTAAGTTTGTAAAGGAAACTTGTCATGCAAGGAGGCGTTTTTTTGAAGAATAAAGTTGAGCAGTTACGAAAGGAGCGAGGATTAAATCAAGATGATTTTGCAAAAATGCTTCGTGTTTCAAGACAAACCATTAGTTCAATCGAAACAGGAAAGTATAATCCATCATTGGAATTAGCTTTTGCAATTTCAGACTTTTTTGGCAAACGGATTGAAGAAATCTTTATCTATGAAAGAGGTGCAGAAAATGAAAAAGAGTAATTTGATAACCGGGATACTATATGTGCTTTTCGGTGTGGTTTGTTTGATTGTTGCGCTATTGATTGAAACAAAGTTAGAGGGCATTTTATGGGGCTTTGCTGGCGCAGGTATCTTCCCTGGAATTATGATGATATGCAAATATTTTTATTGGAGTTCCCCCAAGAATAAAGAGCAATACGAAGAACGTTTGGAGAACGACCGAATTGAGCAACATGACGAGTTGAAAACAAAAATCAGAGATAGAGCCGGAAGATATACTTACAGCTTAGGACTGCTGGTTGTTTGTTTCTCCATTTTGGTTTTCGGTATTCTCGGAGCATTGGAAGTCATTGATAATGCTCGTATGATTGTACTCTATCTCAGCGGATATTTACTGTTTCAAGTTATCGCAGGAATTGTCATTTTTAATAAGCTGATGAAAAAGTATTAAGGAAAAATCCCTTTAGGAACTAAAGGGCGCACTTCTATACTCTCCTATCGGGAGTATGTGCGTCCTGCGGAGCTTCATTCCCAGTCAGCAGAAGAAAACTGCCCGACCGAGAATGTTTCGTCACTTCGTTCCGTCAAGGGAGCTACACTCCCTTGCGACGCTTGTGCGTCTATCCCTTGTGGACTTGCCGTCCGCAAACAGCATAAAATGCTGTTCGCCGCCAGCAAGTTTGAAAAACTGAATACCGAAAAACTGACCGTTGACTGGTCGCACTATGCGAAAAGTTGACGGTCTTTTTTTATCCCAAAAATCAAAAAAGGAGGTCAATCACAATGACAAAACCGAAAACCCTTGAACAGCTCCGAGCCGAAAAGGAACGAGCCGAGACGCAGCTTGCACAGGAACAGCACAAGCTGGAGCGTCTGGAGAACAGAAAGAAGTATCTGGAGAAAGGCGAACGCACCAAGCGCACCCACCGCCTTTGCAATCTGGGCGGCACGATTGAGAGCCTTGCCCCGGAGGTCAAAGATCTCACACGCACCGAAATGACAGAGCTGATGGAACACATCTTTTCTCTGTCCGAAGTCCAGCGAGCCGTCCGTCACATGGCGATTACCCACATCAGCCAAGCAAACAGAGAAAAGGAGTTGAAAGCCGATGGCACTATTTCATCTGAGCGTCACGCAGACTAAGCGAAGCGCAGGACAGTCCGCTATTGCTTCTGCCGCCTACCGTGCCGGGGAGCGATTGTATAGCGAGTATTACGGCGAATACAGCGACTACACCCGCAAGGGCGGCGTGATCTGCTCTGACATTCTCCTGCCGTCCCATGCACCGCCCGAATACGCAGACCGCCAGACCCTATGGAACGCCGTGGAAAAAGCCGAGCGTGGAAAGAACGCCCAGCTTGCATACAGCTTTGACATTGCCTTGCAGAATGAATTTTCCCTTGAGGAAAACATCGCTCTTGCAAGGCAATTTTTATTGGAGAACTTTGTGAGCCGTGGCATGGTGGTTGACTTCGCCGTACACCAGCCAGACCGGGAGGACGGCGGCATACCAAACCCGCATTTTCATGTGCTTTGCCCCATCCGCCCCATCGAGCAGAACGGCAAATGGGGACTAAAGCAACGCCGGGTGTATGAGCTGGACGAGGACGGCAACCGTATCCGAGACGCAGACGGAAAGTTTGTGTTCAACGCCGTTCCCACTACCGACTGGGGCAGTCCCGAAACGCTGGAACATTGGCGGCAGACATGGGCGGAGCTATGCAACGCCAAGTTTGCGGAAAAGGGGCTTGACGTTCGTATCGACCACCGAAGCTATGAGCGTCAGGGCGTGGAGCTTCTTCCCACCGTCCACGAGGGCGCAACCGTCCGGGCAATGGAGAAGAAAGGCATACGCACCGAGAAAGGCGAGTTCAACCGCTGGATCAAAGCCACCAATGCCGTTATCCGGGACATCAAGAAGAAAATCGCTCTCCTGTTTGATTGGATTGCCGAAGCAAAAGCGGAGCTTGCCAAGCCGCAGGCACCCGACCTTGTTTCTCTGCTGAACGCCTATTACACCCAGCGCAGAGCCGGGGCATATTCGCAGAAAGGCAAGGTCAGCAACCTAAAGGAGATGAACGAGACTTTCAATTATCTCCGGGCAAACGGCATTTACTCCCTTGAAGATTTGGAAAGCCGTGTCAGCGAACACAGTGCTGCCACAGAGAGCTTGAAGAAAACGCTGGACGAACAGACCGCCCGAATGAAAGCAATTAAGCAGCTCTATGACAGCTCCGCTGCTTTCCAGAGCTTGAAGCCTGTCTATGACGGCTTGCAGAAAATCAAGTTTGAGAAGCCCAGAGCCAAGTACAAGGCAGAGCATGAAGCGGAACTGAAACAGTTCTACGCCGCCAGACGCAAGCTGACCGGAGAGTTCCCGGACGGCAAGGTGGATATGAAAAAGCTGACCGAAGAGTATGACGAGCTGGAACAGGCGCACAACACCACCTATGGCGAGTTTAAGACCGTCAGAGACGATTTACACCGTCTTTGGAAGGTCAAGTCATGTGTAGATACTGCCGCCCGATTTAACGAGCGTACAGAGGAACAAAAGCTCCAAAATCGACCCCAAACACGACAGAAAAAGGAGGATATGACACGATGAAAAAATACGACTGGAAGAACGAGTACAACCCCATCCGCAGAACGGCAAAACGCCTTTTGAGCGGAGAAGCTTTGACCGATGGCAGACCGCTTTCCGACCTGATCGAGCTGGACGAACACACCCGGAAATGCCTTGCCTTTGAAGCCACCCTCACCGACCGCCAGATTGATATGTTGCAGGAGCTGGGCTATCTGCCTGTTATCATGAGACAGTACGGCGAGGAATGTGCGAACTGCCCCTACACGCTGGACGAGCGTGAGCATGGCATTTGCAGACGATGCGCTGTTTTCAAGAAGTAAGGAGGACGCCCATGCAGTACACCCAAGCACAGATCGACCGGGCAAACGCCGTCAGTCTGGAAGATTTTCTCCGCACACAGGGAGAGACGCTTATCAAAAGCGGACGGGAATACCGCTGGAAAGAACATGACAGCCTGACCGTCCGGGGAAACAAGTGGTTTCGCCACAGCCAGAGCAAGGGCGGCTATCCCATTGATTTTGTCATGGAGTTTTACGGCAAGTCCTTTCCCGAAGCAGTCCAGCTCTTAACCGGCGAAAGCGCCGAGGGACAGAGCGAAGCCAGCACAGCACCGCCCACAGCGTTTCACTTGCCCTTGCACAACAGAACAGCCGACAGAGCAATTCAATATCTTTGCGAAAGCCGAGGTCTCAACAAAACGCTTGTTGAGGCTTTTCTTCTTTCCGGGGATATTTACGAGGACGCAAAGCGGCACAATGTTGTGTTTGTCGGCAGAGACCGAAGCGGTACGCCGAGATACGCCCATGTGCGAGGAACGGCAGACCCATTCAGACAGGACATTGCCGGGTCTGACAAGTCCTATCCGTTCCGCTATGAGGGAAACGGCAACCAGCTCTTTGTCTTTGAAGCACCGATAGACCTTTTGTCGTTTATCTGCCTTTATCCGCAGGACTGGCAGACAAGGAGCTATCTTGCCCTGGGCGGCGTTTCGGGCAAAGCCCTTGACCGTTTCCTTTCTGAACGCAAGGACACCCGAAAAGTGTTCCTCTGCCTTGACAGCGACACCGCAGGAAGCGAAGCCTGTACCCGACTGGCACAGTCCATTCCCGGCGAGATCGCCGTCATTCGCCTTGTCCCGGCAAGGAAAGACTGGAACGATGTTCTCCGTCAGCAAGGGGACATTCCCAGCCGCAAATTCATAGCCGAGACAATCACGCTGCGAGAGCTGCCCACCGCCCAGCCTGTTCCCATGCTCCGCATGGCAGATGTGGAGCTGACGAGCGTGGATTGGCTATGGTTTCCCTATATCCCCTTTGGAAAGCTGACGATTATACAGGGCAACCCCGGCGAGGGCAAGACCTACTTTGCCATGCGTCTTGCGGCGGCTTGCACCAACCGAAAGCCTTTACCCGGTATGGAGACCCTTGAGCCTTTCAACATCATCTACCAGACCGCAGAGGACGGTCTGGGCGATACCGTCAAGCCCCGACTGATGGAAGCGGAAGCAGACCTTGAAAGAGTGCTTGTCATTGACGATAGGGACACACCGCTGACCCTTGCCGATGAGCGCATAGCAAGGGCAATCCGGGAAAACAACGCAAGGCTGGTTATCATTGACCCGGTACAGGCGTTTCTGGGCGCAGATGTGGACATGAACCGGGCAAACGAGGTGCGCCCGATATTCCGCAGTCTGGGAGACATTGCACAGGCTACCGGGTGCGCTATCGTGCTGATTGGACACCTGAACAAAGCCGCAGGAACGCAAAGCACCTACCGGGGATTAGGGTCTATCGACATTACGGCGGCAGTCCGCAGTCTGCTCTTTATCGGCAAGCTGAAGGACAGCCCCACAACGAGGGTGCTTATCCATGAGAAAAGCTCCCTTGCGCCGCCCGGACAGTCCCTTGCCTTTTCTCTGGGAGACGAGAAAGGCTTTGAATGGATAGGAGCTTATGACATTACCGCTGACGAGCTTCTTGCCGGGACGGACACCGCCAAGACCGAAAGCAAGACCGCACAGGCGCAAATGCTCATTCTGGAACTGCTTGCGGACGGAAAGCGTATGCCGAGCGCAGAGCTGGAAAAGGCAGTCAATGAGCGTGGGATTTCCTCACGCACCATGAGAACGGCAAAGAGCCGTATCGGGGACAGACTTGTGACCGAGAAAGACGGCACAGCATGGGTCTGCTATCTCCGAGACTGACAACAGGAACACGGCAAGCGTGGCAAAGACGGCAAGGTTTTTATAGATACCTTAATGTTGCCGCCTTGCCTTGTTCCCTCATACCGACACCGCCCGATGATGAACAGTCACCGGGCATTTTTCATTTACAGGAGGATTTTGAATGAACAATACCGCAACCAACACCGCCACTTGCCCGACTGTCAGAAAGCAGATCGGCAAGACCACCTATATCGTCCGTGTGCATTTCAGCCAGACCGCAAAAGAGACGATGGAGGACAAAATCAAGCGTCTGCTCCGTGAGGAAGTCCGCAAAATGTGACTTCTTTTTGAATTTGATGAAAAAGTCCTTGACTTTTCGTCTCTGGCAAAACCGCGAAGTCGATTTTGATTTCCTGCGGTGCAAGGCTTGCGCCCTTCGACATCGCAGAGCTGCGGGAGCTGATGAGCTACGATGAGATGGAGCTGGACACCATCGGAGACCGGAAGACGGCGCTGTTCGTCATCATTTCCGATACCGATGACACCTTCAATTTCGTCGTGGCAATCATGTATTCCCAGCTCTTCAACCTTTTGTGCGACAAGGCAGATGACGTTTACAACGGACGGCTTCCCGTTCATGTGCGCTGTCTGCTCGATGAGTTTGCGAACAGTGTGACACGTTCTACGCCTAAAACGGTGGGAATAACCGACAAAAGTGTAGCCTAAAGTCACAAACAATTAAATAAATGTGGTTTTAGAGAACTGCATAACTGAAATCTCAAATGATGGGGTAACGCCCTGAAGGGGATTCACTAATACTCCGAATAGCGTCAGCCGAATACAGACGGTTGGGGTTATAAGCTCGGGGAAGTCGTGCGAAGCACACCCTAACGCTTAATGGCGAGGAAAGATTCGTAGAGGTACGGGTTGTGTGTGACAGTGCGGGTGGGGTTGCCATATGGTTAGAATGACCAAAAAGGCGGTCTGACAAAGATTCCGAATGTACGGCTCTAAACGAATGGCTTGCAGAAATGCAAGTGTACCAATGGGTACGCAAGCGGGGCAAAGTAAAAGTTGTTAGTATGAAATGCCCTCTGTGTTTACAGGACACAGGTATCTTGAGGGATTCGCTCGAAGATAATGCTTGCAGGGCTAAAGGAACGACCTAAGTGGCAACAATCCTAAGTTATGCGGAACGTGGAAAGCAGCCAATACGGGAGCTGACTGTATCAGCGGAAAAAGTACCGTAGTTGTATCGAAAAGGAAAGGGATTGAAAGAGCCTTTCTATAATAAGTGCATTAGTGGCTGTGAGAGTAGAGGCACAGTACCTGTGAAGCCGTAACAATAAGCGGTGGAGGGATAGCCTCAAGCCGATACTAAGATTTTCTTTCATGCCTATATAGTAATCACCAAAATGGAGATTTTCATAGCTGTCGTGGTGCGACTAAGAAAAAATCATTCTCTGATAAGGAGCTGGTTACTATGGCAAAACGAATTGTAAACAAAGCAGAGCGAAATGCAGAAAGGTATGACGCTAAAGAAACAGGCTACCGATTATTTGAGGACAGCCAGAATGGAAAGACATTTGACAGGCTCATGCCGTTGATTGTGTCAGAGCAGAATATCATACTTGCATATCGAAATATCTGTAAAAACAGTGGGAGCAAAACTCCCGGCACAGATGGGAAAACGATTGTAGCGATACAGTCACTGCCCATCGAATCGGTCATTAAAACCGTCAGAAATAAGTTGAACTATTATCAGCCAAAAAAGATTAGACGAGTTGAAATCCCGAAAGACAACGGAAAAACCCGCCCATTAGGGATTCCGAGTATTTGGGACAGACTGATACAACAGTGTATCTTACAGATACTGGAGCCGATTTGTGAAGCGAAATTTCATGAGCGGAACAATGGTTTCAGACCATATCGGTCAACGCAGAATGCAATCGCACAATGCTATAAAATGGCACAGTTGCAGAATCTGCACTTTGTAGTAGATGTAGACATTGTTGGCTTCTTTGATAATATCGACCACAGTAAGTTGATTCGGCAGTTGTGGGGAATCGGCATACAGGACAGAAAGCTGATTATGATAATCAAGCAGATGCTGAAAGCGGAAATCCTGTTCAATGACATTATAATCACTCCCGAAACGGGTACACCACAGGGGGGATTCTATCCCCACTTCTTGCAAATGTTGTATTGAATGAACTGGACTGGTGGATTGCCAGTCAGTGGGAAATGTTCAAAATCAAAGAGGGTAAAACAGGTTTAGAGTTTAACAAGACTGATAAAGAGGGAAACGTCCTCACAGTAGACAGAACGCAGAAATGGAATAAGCTGAGAGCAAAAACCGATTTGAAAGAAATGTATATCGTAAGGTATGCAGATGATTTTAAGCTATTCTGTCGGGATTATGCAACGGCGAAAAAGGTAATGTGTGCCACAAAACTCTGGTTGGCAGAAAATCTGCATTTACAGACCAGTGAAGAAAAGTCGGGTATCACAAACTTGCGGAAGAATTACACTACTTTCCTCGGTATCAAATTTAAGGTTGTACCAAAAGGCAGTAAGTGGGTAATACGTTCCCACATGGCAGACAAGAGTAAAGCAAAGGTCATTAAAAAGCTAAGTGACGTTTGGAAAGACATAAAGAATCCGAGCAAACAAAGCGAGATAGACCGAAATATAAGTCTTTATAATGCAATGGTTATGGGAATGCACAACTATTACTGTATGGCAACTATGGTATCAGCAGACTTTGCGGAAATCGCCTTTAAAGTAACGGGAAAAAGTAACGGCATGAATCATAATAACCGCTGTTACCCCATAGAACGTCAAGGCGAGATAACCAGCAAGTTTATTCAGGAAAAGTATGGAAAGTCTAAGCAGTTCCGATGGATAAAGGGAAGAATGATTATCCCTGTTGGATATGTGGCTTATGAATACCCCAAATATAAAAGGCGTGAAGTCAATAAATATGTGAGGAAGTATTCAGACATCGAAAACTGTATCAGCTACGATGTTATGAAATACATGATGGAAAATGCACATCTCTACCCTACGTTGGAGATGGCAGACAACGCTCTTTCGAGATATATCGCACAAAAAGGCAAATGTGCGGTAACGCACAATGCCCTGTCAATATCAGATATGGTATGTGTGCATATCAAACCATGTAAGGGAGAGCGAAACGACACTTACAGGAATTTGATTATCCTGTCAAAAGAGGTGTCAGAACTGGTTGGAGCAACGAATCCTGTAAAAATTGGAAAGTTGCTTAAAGACTTACAGTTGACCGAAGAAATGAAAGATAAAATCAATAAACTCCGAAAACACAGAGAGTTGGAGGAAATACAATTCGAGGACTATATAGGCACTAAAAAGTAATCTTAGTCGGTGGAACGCCGTGTGATGGGAAACTATCACGCACGGTGTGGAGCGGGGGAAAAGCCCGAGGTGGAAACGCCAGAGGCTTACCTATCGCTATTCGGGCAGATACCAAAGTTTGAAAAGCTCATTGCAACGAT
>OHEB01000658.1_pt1 | contig 12999 bp, 16 predicted proteins | sample 1567081 | NCBI WGS metagenome assembly OHEB01 (sample SAMEA3879569, study PRJEB24766) | human gut metagenome | biome: human-associated habitat; feature: feces | place: USA | collected 1985/1987 | reverse complement strand
TATTATACATATATGTTGAGATGTGCTGATAATTCAATTTATACTGGAATGACAAATGATCTGGATAAACGAATAAATGAACATTTAAGCAAGGATAAAAATGGTGCGAAATATACCAAATCACATAATGCTGTTAAACTTGATGCTGCTTGGAAAAGCAAAGATAAATCTTTGGCTTGTAAGTTGGAATATCAAATAAAAACTCTTTCTAAAATGCAAAAAGAAGCTTTAATAAATGGGGAAAAGTTATCTAGTTTCTTGAGTGGAAAGGTTGATTGCCGAAGATATAAAAGAATTACAATTGATAAAAAATAGAGTAGTAAGAATTTGTTTAAACTCTTGCTACTCTAATACTAATATGGTCGAGGCGACAGGGATCGAACCTGCGACCTCATGGTCCCAAACCACGCGCGCTACCAACTGCGCAACACCTCGTTCTTATAACTTACCTATTATAATACACGAAGGGTGCAGGCGTCAAGCCCCGAAAAGGAAAACGAGGCAGCCCCTAGAGTTTTATAATCGTGACAAAGGCCGGAAGGCCTTGAACCTGACCGAAAAGTACAAAAATAAGAGTGCTGGCAATGAAGAAAAACAAGCCCAGCGGAAAGAGAGCAAGAAAATGTTGTATCAGGTTATTGGCGTTGAGCGCAAAACTGGCGATTTCACCCCGCGCGATGGTTCCAACCGTCAGATTCACTATGACAACCTCGTGTTGCACAGTGTGACCCTCAAGCGTCTGGTTGGCTGTGCCGGACAGAAAGCGGAACAGTGCTCCATCAAAGTAGTGGATTCTGCCGATCTGCTCGAGTCTGTCGGCGCTATGGATGACTTTTCAAAGGTCATCGGCCATCAGTTCGACTTTGAGACCAGCTACGGGAAGATCAAGAGTTGGGAGTTGGTGAAGTAATGCTCCCTGCCCCACCAGAGAACGCCCAGCCGCCACCATGTATGTAACTGCCGTGGGGCGGTGAATATAGTTGTCGTTATGTTGAATATGCCGTAGACCCGCTACAGTTTCTCCAATTCTGTGTGCGGCAGGCCCTCATAACGACGGCTATATTGACCGCCCCACATGTCATGTCAGCCGCAAGGCTGACACTCCAAAGGCGCTACGTCCTTTGGAGTGTCAGTGTCAGTGCCAAGACGCAAAACAAAAATGACAGTTAAAAGGATGGTAAGACCATGGGCGATACAAAATCTCCACCACGCTTGCGCAGCCGTCAGTGTATGTTTGTACTGTACCCTGAGAGCCAGCAAGCCGCAATCGACTACTGCAAGCATAATTTGCCGTGTGCATGGGCCCTGCATGACAAGGATGTTCACTCTCAAGCGTCCTTTGATGCCTATGTGAAAAAGCATGAAGGCGAACCGCCCGACTGGATGCCGGGAGACCTCAAGAAACCGCATGTACACTTTGTATGCAGTTTTGCAAATGCCCGGTATTTCTCCGGCATTGCAAAGGAGATTGGAGTCGAAGTCAATGTTATCCGCAAGGTAAACAATCTTTATAAGGCGTATGTTTATCTGTGGCACATGTTAGACCCTGACAAGTACCAGTACAGCAAAGATATAGTTGGCACACATGAATTTGAAGAGCCGAGCGAACATGCTGGTATGTCCCAGATGGAAGATGATCAAGTTCAGATTCTGCTGGACATGCCTACATTCGACACCTTCAACGAGTTATGCCGCTGGGCTTATGAGCAAGGGTGCTGGGCTACATTCAAAAGCAACTATGCTATGTGGCGTGACCAGTTTCTTGAGCGTCAGCGGCTCCGGGATATGTCGCAGAGCGTAGATGAACGGCTTGCCGTGCAAGCCAGACTTGCCCAGCTTGGCAACGCTCAGCGTGTAGTTGATGTTGACGGCTTCTCCCTTATGTCGGACAGTTTAAAGGATAACTTCTAATGAGAATCACGCAAAAGACCATTTGGGATTACGATGAATTTTTGACCGGCATCTGCGAGGCCGCCAAAGATGATGATTTGGATTTTGTTCTGCTGCTGATCGCCGCAAAGACTGACATTGAACTCGCATACGGCAAGCAATGTGTCAACTATTCCGCCTTAGTTACCTGCTTTGAAGATGGCCTTACTAAATACACTATCATTCCGCGCGATTTCAAGCTGTAACGCTTACCCCCAAAAGCAAGCGATTACATACAAATTTTGAGGAAAGGAGAAGCAACTATGTATCCTGTCATGCTTGGCAACACTGCTGATACGGGTGTTGAAGTTGCAAAAAGCACTATGGAAACCGTTATTGCCGCAATGGCTGATGTGTTCACTCTGTCCGGCACGGTGGTTACCGAGATCACTAAGCAGCCTGTTCTGCTTTTCTGTCTCGCTGCCGGTCTGGTTCCTGTGGGTATCGGCATCTTTGCTCGTCTGAAGAACGCTGCTCGCTGATGATCCAGCATTGCCCCAGCGGGGCCGGGTTGCTCCGGCCCCGCATTTTTTTGTTTCAACTCGAAAGAGGATTTATATATGTTTGAACTTCGAGAAGCGCTCCGCTTTGCCGCTTTTTGCACTTTAGCGTCTATGTCACTTTTCCTAATATTCTTTTACATTGTATGGTTTGTGGACTTTGTACGAACTTTGCTCAAATTGAGCAAGGACACCGACAACAAATAAAACCGCCGCCATTACTGGCGGCGGTTTTACTCGTGGAAAAAGATTTTGTGTGCAACTTTGTCAATGATGCACTTGATAGGCCAGAGTAAAAGAAGTAATAAGCCTATACTTACAATTATGGATTCGATGTTTGCACAGATTGCTTGATAGACTTCGAGTAGTTCTTTCATAGCTTCACCGCCTTTTATTATAGATTACTATATAACGTAAATTTTTTCAAGGGGTACAACATGAAAAAAAGACTAATTTCTTTAATTGTTGCAGTGGTTATGCTTTTTAGTATGTTATGCCCTGCGGCGTATGCAGATGATGAAACTGTATCTTTTGACACTTGCGTGCACGAGTGGGAAACGCCGATTAGAAGTGGATACTCTATTGCAATTCCTAATTCGGATTTTTCTTTTGGTGTTAATGTTGAACAGTGTAAGAAATGTAAGTGGTATAAGCATGTTGCAACAATTATTGTTGCAGAGTTTACTTACTATTCGCCGTTTAATGTCAATGAAAATGGTCTTATTCCGACTGAACTTGCTACATTTTGGGCTAATGTGTGGTATAAGACTTTCGGCAAAAACGCCACAGCCGTAAAAGCCCCCTCCGGCATCGGCCGCAAAGACCTGCCGGGTTTTGAAGATGAAGAAGGTACTGCACAAGTTAGCAAAGAGGGAAAACTAACCTATGTTGTACATCCGCGCCTTTATCTAGCAACTGGTGATGTTTCTGTACCCTATGAGAATTGCTTCTTTGAACAAGATGTTCATTCTACAAACTGTAAAAACACCGGAAATCATGATAGGTATTGTTACCATAATCAAATTTCATTCAATTACAATCAGTACAATTATGATTATATTGCTGTTGATGTTTTACGGCATACTAGAACAAGCGCAACTTTCCAAGTTGTTTATGAAGTCCAAAACGCTGTCCCCGGTACTTATTATGTCGCGCAGGGTCAGCCCCTATTTCGTTATCGAAAATCATTAGGCGCAGACGAAGAAATTTTTTACACTCCTAAGCAAGTAACTCAGAGATTACCGTCTGAAAGTGGTGCTTATGATAAATATGGATTTTCTCGGTATCTAGCGTATACTGCTGGTGGTCTTAAAGCCTATGCAGCCGCAAAAGGCGAAGACATTAAAGCCCGTGTTTATCGCCTTTTGGTAACATGTGACCCCGATGAAAGCACAATCACCTCCGACACAAATATTACAATTACCAATAACACATGGAACGGTAACATTTATGTAGACAACAGCACAAACCTTACCTACATTTACCCCAAATATACTACCGTCAATGAAAAGAACGAAACAGTAGTTAATATTTCTAACACCCCTGTCATTTACAATAAAGAAACCAACAAATATTACACCTACGATTCAGTAACTAACAATTACTACTATATCAATTATGAAGATACCCCGGCCCCCTCGCCGTCTCCTACTCCTTCGCCCTCGCCTTCTCCTGCACCTTCTCCGTCCCCGTCTCCTGCCCCTACGGAAACACCCTCTCCCGATGTAACACCTACTCCTTCTCCGACCGTGAAACCGAGTACACCCGAAACAGGTGATAAAGGGGAATGCTGTGACCATACCGGCATTATCGCAATTCTTGAAGAAATCCGCGATAAAATGGTTGCGGGCTTTGCTGATTTTACCGCAAATTTCAATACAGTTATTGCAGATTTTAAAACGGTTGTTGTTGCAGGATTCACAGATATTACGAATAATATTACCGCTGTTATAACTGACTTTAAGGCCGCTGTAGTTGCTGGGTTTGCAGATATTTCCGCTAACTTTACTCTTGCAATCGAAAATTTGAATGTGAACATTCAAAACATCATCAACAAAAAGTTTGAGGATTTACCAGAGCCTTCGCCCAGTCCTTCACCTGACCCCGACCAGCCCTCGCCCTCTCCCGAACCTGTTGACCCTATTCTTCCCGATACGCAAAATTTAATCATTCCGAAGATGAACAGCAACACCTTCACCGATGAACACGGCACATGGGTTGCTTCTGGTTCCTCGAAGTATAGTGATGTGTTCGATTTCTTCCATGCTTTTGACCGTTCGACTTCCGATTTTTGGGAAACAAATGCAAAACCCTCTTACCTGCAAATTGAGATTCCCGACCCCGAAAGCTATTATATTGACGGCTACATTATGCGCATATCAAAATTCAATAACCGTTATGCTAAAGAATGGACGCTTCAAGGCTCTGACGATGGCAAAACATGGGACGATTTGGACACACAAAAAGACCAAAATCTTTCGGACATGGAAGAACACAAGTACACACTCTCTTTGCGCAAGGCGTACAAATACTACCGCTTGAATATGTCCAACTACGCAAGCTCTATGTGTTCCCTTAGTCACTTCAATCTTCTGGGCTATGATGCAAAAGATGTTGTAACTCCTACACCTGCACCGACCGAACCGCCCTCGCCTACGCCCTCTCCCAGCCCGGCCCCGACCGGCAAGCCTGATAGCGGTGGAGACACAAATAACTTCTGGAATATCTTCATCGGCGGCGGTTCAGATGATGGCACAGATGGTGACCATAAAGGTATATTCTGGGCGCTGGTTTCCTTGATTCTCGCGCTGATCGCGTTCTTTACCAACCTTTTCGCCGGTGTCGCGTACCTGTTCCCGTTCCTGCCGGAAGGCGTGGTCATGACTATTAACACCTGTCTTTTCGTTGTTTTCCTGTTCGTCATTATCAAATTTATAATGAGGTCTAAATGATGTGGAAAAAACTTTGTATTACGGCCTTCGCCGTTCTCTGCGCCGCGATCGCCGCCGTGCCCTGCGTCTTTGCAGAAGATGTGCCCGCAGAATCTTCCTCAAGCTCTGGCGATTCCTCGGGTTCCTCATTTTTGGGGGATGCTGGCGAATTGCACGATTCAGTCTCCGGCAACTTTTCGGATGGCGTTGACCGGGTTTCCGATACCCTCAAGGATACCCCCGGCGCGCTGACTTTCAATGTAAAAGACCAGTTCCCGAAGTTCATCAAGGCCGCCACTGAATGGATCCCGCTGCCGTACTGGTGGGCATTTGAGTTCGCTATTATTCTTGGCTTTGTTAACGCCCTTTGTCGGCGTATGTCTTAGGAGGTGCAACATGGAATCCTTTGTTGAGGTCATGACCGTTATCTTGAACGGTTTCAACCAGCCGTTTACCGTCTACGGCTTTACCCTGTCGTTCTATGACATCTGGCTGTGGTCAATCGTGGGCGCTATCGCCGCCGCATTTATCGGAGGTATGCTGTCGTAATGGATAACTTTAATAAAGTCTGTGGCGCTGTTATCCTGCTTCTGGTGCTGCTCTCCGCCGTTTTCACGCTCAATACTCACGCAGAGGAATACACCCCGCCCGCCGAGGAATCAGCGCAGGAAGAGCCGCACGAGACTGTGCAGGTGCAGGGCGTGCAGACATATGATCCAACTTTGTATGAAAAGCTGGACGCACTTCAGGAATCCCTCAATACATTGATTGATATAATGACTCCTGCCGAGACCGGCACGGAAGATGCACAGTCCGGCGAACTAGTGCAGGATTACACGGCTCAGCTGGAGACGATCTCCGGCCAACTTGTAGACCTGCGGACAGCTGCAGAAATGGCTACCGCCGAGACGGCCCAGCCCGCCGCGTTTGAAAAGCCTTTTACAGATTACAGCGTCGAAGAAGTGCTTTTGTTGGTTCTGGCCGCCGTGGTTGTGGGTGCAATCTTAGTCGGTCTGGTTCGTGGCTTTTAAGTAAAAGGCGGCAAGCGCGTGTTGGGGCGCGGGGGCTTTTGCCCCCGCCCCGCGCGCGCCTTGCCGGACAAGTGAGGTATAAAACATGGTACAGATATTTTATGACCTGCTGGCGTTCTTCGGCATTACTGCGAACGCCCCGCAGAATCTCTCCGAGTTCTTCCCTTGGTTTTTGGCTATCCTTGTAGGTTTTGCGCTGTTCCTCTTTGTATTTGGCATTATTAAGGATTTCACCCACACATTCGCGCGTGGGGGTCGCTTCTGATGAACGGTTATTGTGTTCTCGCTCTCGTTGCAGCCCTCATTACGCTGGGTGTCTCCCGCATTGCCCGGCAAATTACCTTCCATCCATTTCAGACCGGCTACAATGCCATAAAGGACCTCTATTATTACCAGCTTCATCGGGGCTGGCATAACTGCCCTGTGGGTGCGCTGGACATCTACTGCGGCTACTTCGGCTCCGGCAAAACACTTTCATTGGTACATAAAGTCGTGGGCCTGTATAACCATTACAACGACAAAGTAGTTTGGTGCCCTCGCCGCAAGAAATTTGTTGTTCAGAAAATCAGTATTCTTTCCAATGTAGATCTGTCAGTACCGTATACAAAGCTGGAAAGCCTCGCACAGGTCGTAAAGGCTAGCAAGACAACGACTGCCATTGATGATGCAGAGGACACTCTGACCGTCACCATCGTGGCCATGGATGAACTTTCCGTTCAGATGAACTCGCGCAGCTTTAAGGATAACTTCAATGCCTACTTCCTCAATACGCTGCTTTGCTGCCGGCACTATCACATCAGCTTTTATGGCTCTGCACAGCGTTTCCAGCATGTTGACAAGCTGCTCCGGGATGTTACCCATACCGTCATTCAGTGTAATAAGGTCTGGCGCTTTCAGCTCTGGGCCAGCTATGACGCATGGGAGATGGAGAACGCCACAAATGCCGAGATGATCAAACCTCTTCGGCGTGGCCTGTGGTTCGTCCTCGACCGTGATTATAACGCATATGACACATTGGCCGTAGTCGATAACCTACAAAAGAAATTTGAAGAGGGCGATATTCTCACAGAATCCGAGATCATCAGCAATCAGGCTCCGGCCGGGCCGCTGGGCCTTGAGGTTGCAAGTAGGCCCACAAAGAAAGCCCGGCGCCGTATGTCCGGGCAAATTAAGAGGTGATCTGTATGACCGAAGAAGAAGTGTATAAATTGGCCCGCAATGCCGCTGTAGTTGGCCTGTCCTTGTCTGACAATGTCAAAGGCATCCCCCTTGTAGCACAAAGAGTGGAATACCTTGAATCCTGCCTTGTATATCTGAACGAAACCATAAAAGAAAGGTGGCCCGAAGATGAAACAGGTTTGCCGGATGGACAAAACGAATAAGCGTCCTTACTGCCTGCGCAAGCCCTGCAGTTACTTTGCAGACGGTTCGTGTTCCGGGCCCGTTGTGGCCATAACCAATTACTATAGCCGTTCAAACTGCCCGGACGAACCATGCTCGGGCGGTCTGCCACTCTGCGGCCAGCACCCAGAGTGCGCCTATTGCCGTGAAAATGTAAGCTGTATATAATTTTAGCCGTTGCTGTCCCTCGGGGCCTGCAGCGGCTTTTTGTTTGTGAGGTGTATTATGTATACTGAACAGCGCCCTAAAGGGCTGCCATTGACAGAGAATGAGCGTAACCTAATAGCCTACCTGCTCAAGAAGGGCTATAACCAGACTGCCATTGCAAAAGAACTGGGTGTTTGGCCGTCCACGATCTGCCGGGAAATCAAGCGCGGTCAAGTTGAGCAACTTAACGGTTCGACATGGGAATACTACTCTATCTACAGCCCCCAGAAGGCACAAGGCCGCGCCGAGTATATGCGAACAGCCCACGGCCCCGATCTGAAGGTATCGAACCGGTTTGACTACCTCGCCGCACTGGAATCTTGGATGTTGTCTGGATCCAGCCCAGAGGATGCAATACATCAGGTCGGCAACGATTACGGTATAACCATAAGCAAGACCACCTGCTATAGATATATTGAGATGAAACTGTTCTCAACCCTGAGGTTCAAACACCTGCCGCAGGGCCACCCAAAGACCGGCAAGAGCGGCCACTCGCATAGCAATGTGTCACACCCCGGCCACCGGAGTATTGAGCGCCGCGCAAAGGAAGTGCAAACCCGTGAGAGCGTTGGCCATTGGGAGATTGACAGTGTCATAGGCAAGGCCAGCGGCCAGAGCGAAAGCCTGCTGGTGATCTCCGAGCGAAAGACCCGCGCAGAAATCATCCTCAAGGCCGAGAGCAAGACCTCTGCAGAAACCGTGCGCCAGCTTCGGCGCCTTCGCCGGTACTTCGGCAGTGATTGGAAGTTGATATTCCACACTCTTACTTCCGACAACGGCTCCGAGTTTGCCGATCAGGCCGCTATAGACGGCCTGGGCGTGACTATGTTCTATTGCCACCCGCAAAGCCCCCACGAGCGCGGCACGAACGAGGTCAATAACAAGCTGATTCGCCGCAAGTTTCCGAAGGGCCAGAGCCTTTCCCGCGTCACGCAGACGCAGGCCACGCAGGTACAGCACTGGGTGAATAACTACTCTCGCCCCATGTTCGGCGGCAGCAGTGCCGCCGACATGCTCAAGGCCGAGTTTGAGAAGCTGCCCTTGAATGACCGCGCAAAGGTGTACCGCTTCTTCGGTCTGACCTAAGCAGCCAGTTTGCGGGCAGTCGGGCACACCGAGCCGCCCTGCGCACCGCAGTGCGCATCCTAACGCCGTGTCCCGGCGTTAGGATATTGCGGACGGTGCGCCGCGCCCGTTCACCAAAGCGCGGGCCCATCTTTTAATTGCCGCGCTCGGCGCAAACTAAACCGCAACCGCCTGTTTCCCCGGCGCAGTAACGCCGCAAATAGCGTTTTTCAGCCCGCCACATAGTGACGGGCTAAAGGTGTTGCATAAACCAAAATACCCGGCACAGAGCCGCTCACAAGCGCACCCTGTACCGGGTCATTAACTGTCAAAAGCAACAAATGTCTATTGACACATTTTTGAAATCCGTTCAATTTTGCCGCGAACCCTTGACAGTAGCGAAAACGAGGCAGCCGCGAAAATTCAGCCGATCAGGAAACGGTGCAGCGTGTCCAGCAGAAGGTTCACGCTGATGGGTTTGGCGATGTGGGCATCCATGCCGCTTTCAAAGGCACGCTGCTTGTCCTCCTCGAAGGCATTGGCTGTCATGGCAAGGATGGGCAGCGCGCCGCGCCCATCCGGCAGGGCACGGAGCGCTTTGGCAGCGTCGTAGCCGTTCATGACGGGCATCTGAATGTCCATCAGCACGGCGCTGTAATACCCGGCGGGGTGGGTCTTTACCAGCTCAACGCAGGCCGCGCCGTCCGCCGCGCGCTCGACAAGCATCCCGTTCTCCTGCAGGACGGTCATGGCGATCTCGGCGTTCAGGTCGTTGTCCTCGGCCAGCAGGATGCGCTTGCCCGCCAGATGGTCGGCGTTTTGCGCGGGCTGTGCGCCGGGCTTGCCTTTGACCTGCTTTTCCGTCGCGATGAGGAAGGGAAGCACCACCGTGAAGGTCGTGCCCTTGCCGGAAGCGCTTTCGACGTCGATCGTGCCATGCATCAGCTCGACCAGCGATTTCACGATGGGCAGCCCCAGCCCGGTGCCGACGACCTTGCTCTCGGTGCTGGTGTGCTCGCGGGAGAACTCCTCAAACAGGTGGGGGAGATACTCCTCGCTCATGCCGATGCCATCGTCCGCGATGACGGCCTTGTAGCGCAGCGTATCGGGTGTGTCACCGGGCAGTTCGGTCAGGGTGAAGCGGACGTGCCCGCCCTCCGGCGTGTATTTGACAGCATTGCTGATAATGTTCAAGAACACCTCGCGAACCTTGGTGCGGTCGCTGACGACGTAGGGTTGCCGGATGTCCGCCGTGCAGGTGTAGGTCAGCTTTTTCTCCTCGGTCAGCGGCTCAAACACGGCGTCGAGGGAATCCAGCAGCTCACGCACGTCGCTGGGCTCGGTCTTCAGTACGGCCTTGCCGCTCTCGATGCGCGCCATCTCCAGTACATAGTTGATGAGCGCGAGCAGGAAGCTGCTGGACGAGCGGATCTTATCGACGTAATTGTGTACGCGGTCTTTCTCGTCGATGTGCTTTTCCAGCAGCTCGGCGTAGCCGATGATGGCGTTCATTGGGGTGCGGATGTCGTGGCTCATGTTGAAAAGGAACCGCGACTTCGCCTCGCTGGCGGCTTGCGCCTCCTGCGCAGCTTTTTCCAGCTGCGCCTCATGCAAGGCGTCGCGGCTGTGACGCTGGGCGGCCTGCCAGTACCACGCGGCGGCCAGCGCGGGCAGCCCCAGCAACAGCAGGACATCGAAGGCAAGCTGCGTCGTCGATATCCAGCCGGAATAAGGGCGGATCTCAAAATGCCAGGTATCGTTGGGAACAGAACAAGCAACCGAGAGCGTATCTGCCGAAACCGGGTGGCTGCTCTCCGCAATCGTGACGGGTTCGCCGTCATACCCATCCTTCCAGATGCGATATTCGTAGGAGGCATCCGCTAACTTGGTGATCTGTACCTCGTCAAGGAAGCTCTTCCAGTCAAGCACCAGCAGGGAAAAGCCCCAATATTTCTGGTTGCCGTTCTCATCGGTCGTGTAGATGGGGTCGAAAAGCAGTGCGCCGGTGCCGCCCTGTAGCAGTTCAAACGGTCCGGCAATCGTGTATTGGCCGCTGTCTTTGGCGAGGTTCGCTTCAACTTTGCGCTCAGGGTGCTGCAGCATATTCAGCCCGATGACGCCCTTGTTTTCAGCCAGTGGATAAATATACTGGACAATACCGTTTGGCGCAAGCTCAACGGCCTTGATGACGCCATCCTTGTCGGACATCAGCTCGGACAGGGCGGCAAAATCTTTGTCGTTGATGGCATAACCAGACTCGACGACATTTTTCAGCAGCTCGGATTCTGCCAGATAACGGTTGAGCTGCGCCTCGATGTTGGCCACAGTGGATTCCGCCGTGTAGGCAGCTTTGAGCTTTTCCTGCTTGACGAGACCGTGGTTCAGAAGGGCAAGCACGGCAAGCAGCAATGCGAACACCAGTGCGAACACGCCGAGGGTTCTGTGTTTGATCTTTTTCTGCGGGGTTGGATGTTTCATATCGGATACTCACTAACTGTGATTTCATGCAACGGAAACTATACAACATTATATACGGGCGGTGAAGATTTTTCAAGATAGACGTGAAAAAATGCTGAAAAAGGCCGTATGTGTCAAAACACATACGGCACTTTTTACAGGCAGATTCGCAGCAGTCCCAGCGCCAGCAGGTGCGCGGGGTAGAAGATGTAGAAAAACCATTTATAGAAATTGCGCCCGTGTGCAGCGCGCTGTCCATTATAAAGGCAAAGGATCATGAACCCAGAAACAAGGATGGGCACGCCGCAGCCGAGGGCGTCCCACCAAAGGCCGCTGCCCATCCATGCCATGCCGCCGTACAGCGCGGCGGCAATCAGAAACGCGGCCTGCTTGCGCGGGCGGGAATCCTTAGCCCACGAGAACAGCAGCGTGAACACGGGGGCCAGCAGGGCCCAGTCACAGAAAAGAGAGGCGCAGATCAGCAGGACAATACAGACGCCGCGCAGCACACGGTCGTGTACCTTCTCCTGCACCAGCAGCACCAAAAAGCAGAGCAGCAGCGTGAACAGCATATTGAGCTGCACAAACCCCGCCATGCCGTAGTCCGGAAAAGCCAGCTGGTAGGGCAACTGCGAAAGAAGTGCAAAAACCAGCAGCCGTGCAGCGTAGTTCCGCTTGGAGCGGGTGTAGCCGTAGCCCTCCACAAGGAAATAGCACATCGTCACGGCGGTAAAGTAGCCGATGAACAAAAACAGGTTCGTCAGCGGCTGCCCGGCGGGCAGAAGGGCGTTTGCAATGTGATTGAGCAGCATGGTGAACATGGCAAGCATTTTGATGGCGTCGCGGTTCATGGAAAAGACCCCCTTCACTTTCATTGTAGAGTACGAGGCAGCAGGGGTCAACATTGCAAAGCAGAAAAAATTTGCGCAGCCCTTTCTTTTCCCTTGGCCCTGCGCTATAATAAAATCCGGTGAAAGGAAGGTATATAAGATGAAGGAATCCATACAGTTCAGCCGCAGGGTATTCTGTGACGGTATACGGGACGGGTTTCCGATTGCGCTGGGATATTTTGCGGTTTCGTTCTCACTGGGCATTGCGGCCCGGAATGCGGGCCTGACGCCGATGCAGGGCTTTTGGGCCAGCCTTTTGAACAATGCCTCGGCGGGGGAGTATGCGGCTTTTACGCTGATCGCCGCCAAGGCTACCTATCTGGAGGTGGCCATCATCACCCTGATCGCCAACGCACGGTATCTTTTGATGAGCTGTGCGCTGGCTCAGCGCTTTTCGCCCGAGACACCGTTTTTTCATCGGCTGCTCATCGGGTACGATGTCACGGATGAGCTGTTCGGCATCACGATTGCGAGGCCCGGATACTTAAACCCCTGCTACACCTACGGTGCGATCCTGCTGGCAGCCCCGGCGTGGGCATCCGGCACGGCATTGGGCATCGTTGCCGGCAACCTGCTGCCGCTGCGTGCG
>OHEB01000656.1_pt1 | contig 13030 bp, 12 predicted proteins | sample 1567081 | NCBI WGS metagenome assembly OHEB01 (sample SAMEA3879569, study PRJEB24766) | human gut metagenome | biome: human-associated habitat; feature: feces | place: USA | collected 1985/1987 | reverse complement strand
CCTTGATGATGTCCTTGCGGCCGCAGTCGGCCTTGTGGGAGCGCGCATTCTGGATCAGTGCCACGTTGGCGGTCTTGTTGCCGGTGATGCCCAGCAGCTCCATCAGGCCCACAGCGGTGCCTGCCTTGATGTGGTCGATCACAATGCCGTTCTGGATCTCGTCAATATTCAGCATATCAGTTGCCCTCCTTCGGTGCCTTGGGGTCGGCAAGACCCAGCAGCGTCATGATCAGTGCCATGCGGATGTATACGCCGTTCTGCACCTGCTCAAAGTAGGCAGCACGGGGGTCGTTGTCCACATCCAGTGCGATCTCGTTCACGCGGGGCAGGGGATGTAGCACTGCCATGGTGGGCTTGGCCTGTGCCATCTTTTCGCGGGTCAGCACATAGCTGTTCTTCAGGCGGATGTAGTCCTCCTCGTTGAAGAAGCGCTCCTTCTGCACGCGGGTCATGTACAGGATGTCCAGTTCCGGCATGGATTCCTCCAGACTGCGGGTCTCCTTGTAGGGGATGCCGTTGGCCTCCAGCACGTCGTTGATGATATAATCCGGCACCCGCAGCTCCTCCGGGCTGATCAGCACAAAGCGCACATTCTTGCAGCGCGCCATGGTCTTGAGCAGGGAGTGGACGGTGCGGCCGAACTTCAGATCACCGCACAGACCGATGGTCAGATCATCCAGTCTGCCCATGCGGCGGCGAATGGTCATCAGGTCGGTCAGGGTCTGGGTGGGGTGCTGGTGACCGCCGTCACCGGCGTTGATCACCGGAATGCGGGAGTAGCGGGAGGCACGCAGCGGTGCGCCCTCCTTGGGGTGGCGCATGGCAACGATATCGGCATAGCAGGAAACCACCCGGATGGTGTCGGCCACGCTCTCGCCCTTGGTGGCGCTGGACACGTTCTCGCTGGGAAAGCCCAGCACATGGCCGCCCAGGTTCAGCATGGCCGCCTCAAACGAAAGGCGGGTACGGGTGCTCGGTTCGTAGAAAAGCGTTGCCAGACGCTTGCGCGCGGCAACATCCTTATAAGCGGCCGGATCATCGTGGATACGGTCGGCAAGGTCCATCAGGCTGAGCGTTTCTTCCAGCGTAAAATCCGCCGGGTCGATCAAATGTCTCATACACAATCCCCTTTATAATAGCTCTATATTCTAAGCGGCGATATGCCGCTTACAATCAAACCAGTTTGCGCACCATGGCAAAATCAAAGAAATCCGTGTAGCAGGTCTGGCAGCAAAGCACCGGCTTGCAGGTGCGGGAGTAGCAGATCTCATCCAGCTGCAGCAGCGCCTGATCAGGCCGAACCCCCAGCTGGCGGCGGATGCCCGGTGTACCCATTACAGCGTGCAGCGTTGTCAATGTCTCGGCTACCTCCACGCGGCAGTGCTGCTCAACGATCTCAAAAATCGGGCGGCTGAAGTCGATTGCATCAAGCCGCTTGCCGCCGAACAGTGCCAGCGGCAAAATATCGGTGGAATACAGCACCGGCGTTTCATCTGCCAGCACGCGGCGGCGCACAAACACCAGCGTATGTTCCTTCTCCGGGTCAAGGGCCAGCCGCTCCATCAGTTCGGGCGTTGCGGTTTCCCGTGTGACCATCAGGTTATCGCTGTGCGGCACCCGCCCGATTGCGCGGATCATCTTGTTGAACTCCAACTTCTGATCCATGCGGTTCTCAACCATCAGCACATCGCGGTTGACAAGCGTACCGATGCCGCGCACCCGCTCCAGATAACCGTCGCGCTCCAGCTCACTCAGGGCATCGCGCACCACGGTGCGGCTAACCCCCAGCGCCTCAGCCAGCTCCAACTCACTGGGCAGCTGTGGTGCGGCAGCGTAGATTCCATCGCGCAGCTCCTCCAGCAGGCGTTGGGCGGTCTGCTGGCTGCGCAGCTCGCCGCCAAGGCGGTTTTCCGTCGTTTTATTCATTGGCAAATTCCTTTCGCGCCCGGCAGATATCGGCCAGACAGCATTTGTCACAGTAAGGCTTTGTGCGCGCCGTGCAGACTGCGCGGCCGTGATCCACCAGACGGTGGCAGAAGCCGTTTCCCTCCTCGGGGGGAATGATCTTCCACAGCGCCTTCTCGACCTTGGCCGGGTCCTTGCAGTTGTCCACAAGACCGATGCGGTTGCACAGGCGGATGCAGTGGGTATCTGTCACGATGGCCGGCTTGCCGAAGACATCCCCCATTATCAGGTTGGCGCTTTTGCGGCCAACCCCCGGCAGGGAGAGCAGCGTATCAAAATCATCGGGCACACGGCAGTCAAATTTATCCCGCAGCATCCGCATACAGGCGGAAATATCCCGCGCCTTGCTGTGGCCCAGCCCGCAGGGCTTGACAATGGCTTCGATCTCCTCCGGGCTGGCGGCAGCCAGCTCCCTGACACCGGGAAACCGGGCAAACAGCTCCTGCACAACGACATTCACCCGTGCATCGGTGCATTGGGCTGCCAGACGCACCGACACCAGCAGCTGCCATGCGTGGTCATAGTCCAGCGTGCAGTCACTTGCCGGGTATTCAGCCTTAAGCCGCGCAATACAGACCGCTGCGAGTTCCTTCTTGGTCACCGTGTATTTCTCCGTTTCGTGCTATTTCTTTAATATTACCACGATACTGCCCTCTAATCAAGTCCAGAAGTATGATGTTTTGGGACACAATGCGGTAAATGTTTTTGCCCGGGCAGCACCGAACCCCTGCTGTCCATCGGGCAGCAGGGGTTCGGTGCGGCTGTGCTTTATCTTTTTGTTATTTTCCGGTATCGTTTGCAACGGCTTCGGCAATCAGCTTTTCCAGCGTAGCCATGTTGGCCTCCTGATCGATACCGCCCATGATCGGCTCCCCGACAATGTTGCCCTGACGGTCCACAACACAGGTAGTGGGGAAGGCCATGATGCCCAGTGCAAACTTACCGGCCTCGCCGTTAGGGTCAAAGTAGATATTGCGGAAGGATGCGCCTGCGGATTCCAGAATTTTCTTGGCGGTGGCGATGTTGTCCGCGTTGCCGTCCAATGTCTCGGTATTGACGCCGATGACTTCGCCGCCCTGCTCCTTGATGCGCTGGTTGAGTGCGTCAAGGTCATCCATCTCATCCACGCAGGGCTTGCAGCCGCTGAACCAGAAGTTTACAACGGTGAACGCATTGTTGGCAAACAGGCTGCTGTCAACGCTGTTGCCGTCAAGGTCCTTACCCTCAAACTGGGGGAAGGCGCTGCCGTTCTCCTCTGCGCTCTGGCTGGCGGCATCCTCCTGAGGAAGGGCTGCGATCTGATTTTCGATCTCCCGGATCTTATCCGCGTCCGCCTTGAGGGAGGCATACTCCTCCTCGGTGAACTGATCCTTCGCGTTGTCCACGGCACTCATAAGGAACTCGCCGTAATTGTTGCTGAGGGTGGTCTGCGTCACATTCTTGTCCATCGAGGCAAAAACCTTTTCCCACAGTTCATCGTTCGCGCCCAGAATGTCGTTTTCCTCTGCAAGAAGCTGCTCCTCGGTTTTGGTCTGTGCGGTGGAGGCTGTTTCACTGCTGGCGGTGGAGGCTGCTTCGCTGCCGGCGGCAGTGCCTGCCTGCTGGCTGCCGCAGGCGGCGAGGGAAAATACCAGAACCATGCTGGTCAAAATTGCTGCAATTCGTTTCATACTCAAATCTCCTTACTGTTATCTGCCTTATCGCCAAAGCCGTACTGATAGTGTATCGCCTTGGTGGGGCAGGATTTTATACACATACCACAGCGGATACACTCCGCGTGGTTTGGTGTCTTTGTAATATCCACATCCATCTTGCAGGCCCGCGCACAGGCACCGCAGGACACGCATTTGTCGGTGTCTACCCGCATCTGGAAAAGAGATACTCGGTTCATGACCGCGTAAAAGGCCCCCAGCGGGCAGAGCCACTTGCAGAACGGGCGGTAAAACACCACACTGGCAGCAACGACCGCCAGCAGGATGCAGAGCTTCCAGCTGAACAGCTTGCCGAGCGCGACGCGTATCCCTGCATTGGTCAGCGAGAGGGGAATCGCACCCTCCAGCACGCCCTGCGGGCAGAGATACTTGCAGAAGAACGGGTCACCCATTCCCATCTCATTGACAACAAGCGCAGGCAGCAGCACCACCATGATGAGCAGCACGGCGTACTTCAGATAGCGCAGCGGCTTCAGTCGCTTGGTGGAGCACTTGGGCGAGGGAATTTTATGCAAAAGCTCCTGCAGCCAGCCGAACGGGCAGAGAAAGCCGCAGATAAACCGCCCCAGCAGCACCCCCAATAAAATCAGAATGCCGGTAATATAATAGGAAAACCGGAATTTTGACGAGCCGACCACAGCCTGAAACGCGCCGATCGGGCAGGCCCCCGCCGCGCCCGGGCAGGAGTAGCAGTTCAGCCCCGGTACACAAACTGTTTTTCCCTTGCCCTGATACAGAACACCCTTGGCAAAATTCGGCAGGTGGATGTTCGTCAGCAGTGCCGCGCCTGCCTGAATCCAGCCCCGGAAACGGGCCAGAAAAGAACTTTTTTTCTTATCCAATGCCAACACACTCCATACACAACCGGATAGCCTTTGCCATCACCGTATCTGCCTCCCCGCGCCAGATGCCGAAGCCGATCATCAAAACGGCGGCCAACAGCAGCGCCGACTGGGCGATTGCTTTTTTGTTTATCACTTGCGGTTGCTCCTTTCTGCTTGATGTGACCAGTATACACCAACCGGTATAAAATTTCTGCTAAGAAAAAATTAACGCAGACTTTATCGAAATCTGCTATAATGACTATTATAAAGGTATCGCTGCAATGCTTTTGCCGTGTGCAGCGCCAAAAAGCACCTTATAAATGCGGGAGATGATCGCTTATGCGTCTTTTGTTGATAGAGGATGAACCGACCCTGCGGGAAAGCGTAGCTAAAAAGCTGCGCCGCTCCGGCTACGAAACGGATGACTGCGGTGACGGAGAGGCTGCGCTTGAGCTGCTTGCCGCAGAGCGGTACGATCTTGTCCTGCTCGATCTCAATCTGCCGAAGGTGGACGGCATGACCGTTCTGCGCACGCTGCGCAGGACCGACCTTGAAACGCCGGTGCTGATCCTGTCCGCCCGCAGCGAAATTTCCGACAAGGTGGAGGGACTGGACGCAGGTGCCAATGATTATCTGGCCAAGCCGTTCCATCTGGCTGAGCTGGAGGCCCGTGTGCGCAGCCTGACCCGGCGGCAGTTTATCCAGCGTGATGTATGCCTGCGGTGCGGGCGGCTGACCTTTGACACCAAGAGCCGCCTTGCCATGGCAGACGGCCAGCCCATCCCGCTGACCCGCAAGGAGAGCGGCGTGCTGGAATATCTGCTGCTGCATCAGGGGCGTCCTGTCAGTCAGGAGGAGTTGATCGAGCATGTCTGGGACAGCAGTGTCGATGCGTTCAGCAACTCGATCCGCGTGCATATCTCTGCACTGAGAAAAAAGCTGCGCACCGCACTGGGGTATGACCCCATCCGGAACCGCATCGGCGAGGGGTATGAGTTGGAGGAAAATGAACCATGAATCGCATATCTTTTCAGTGGCGGATCACGCTGATGACCGCCGTGCTGATTGCAGGAGCCTGCATCTGCCTGAATCTGCTTCTCTACCGCTCCGGCGCCACCGGCATGGACAACCTGAACGGGTATGTCCTGCAATACCAGCAGAGTGATGAGGAAAACCTGACGATTGAAATACCGGACGATCAGATGTCGGACTTTCTTGTACAGTTTTCGCAGGAGGTCTACGATGCCAAGGCTGTTTTCGGGCGCAAGGGCTGGTGCATCACGGCAGCGGTAACGCTGCTGAGCGCAGCGATTGCCTATTTTGTCAGCGGCAAGGCGCTGGAGCCCTTGAAAAAGCTTGCGCAGCAGGCCGAACGCATTGATCAGGACAGCCTTGTGGAGGTTCGCTTAGAGGAAAACACGATCCCGGAATTTCGCAACCTGAGCCAGTCCGTCAACCGTATGCTGGACCGGCTGGCGCAGTCTTTTGACCTGCAGCGTCAGTTTGCCGGCAACGCCGCCCATGAGCTGAAAACACCGCTGGCCATCATGCAGGCCAAGCTGGAAATGTTTGCCGAGGAACACCCCGATGCCGACAGCGAGGTCGCCGACCTGATCCGCTTTCAGACGGATCAGGTGTCCCGTCTGGCAGGCCTTGTCCGCACACTGCTGGAAATGAGCGATCTGCAGTCGATCCCGCGCGAGGATCTTATCGAGCTGGCCCCGCTGGCCGATGAGATCGTGGCCGACCTGACCCCGCTGGCACAGCGCCGTAGCGTCACCCTTTTTCAGGAATGTGAGGAGGTCAGCATCAGGGGCAGCGACACCCTGATCTACCGCCTGCTCTTTAATTTGGTCGAAAACGGCATCAAGTACAATACCCCCGGCGGTTCTGTGCATATCACGATCCAACAAAAGAAAAACAGCGCTGTGCTGCGTGTTGCAGACACAGGCTGCGGCATTCCGGAGGAGTACAGGACGAGTGTGTTCCAGCCCTTTTTCCGGGTAGATAAATCCAGAAGCCGGGAGATGGGCGGCGTAGGTCTTGGGCTTGCACTTGTGCGGGAGATTGCCCTGCTGCACAGCGGCACCGTTACAGTTGAACCGGCTGACGGGCAGGGGACGGTGTTCACAGTCACCCTGCCGATTCAGGCTTGACAGCCGTCTGCGGTGTCTTATTCCTCTGCCAATTCTACCACCAGCTTTGCCTCACTGGCGGCAATGGCAAGCTGCAGCTTGTTTTCCAGCCCGGTCTTTTGCAGCATATTGATGACATGATATTTGACGGTCGAGGGCTCCACACAAAGCGCCTTGGCGATCCCGCTGTAGGAGAGCCCGCGCACCAACAGGCGCAGCACGCGCATCTCAGCAGGGGTAAAGTCGCTGCTCATCGTCATGCCGATCTTTACGCTCGGCGGCATATCGGGGAAGATATGCGCCCCCTGCACAGTACTGCGCACGACCTGCATCAGGGTCCTTTCATCGCCGTCCTTATACCACAGGCTGTTTGCACCTGCCGCCTTGGCGCGCTTTAAAATTTCATGGTCGATCAGCGAGGTAACGACCACGATTTTGATGCCCGGGTGCGCCTTATGGATCTTTTCGGCGGCGGCCAGACCGTTTTCGCGGTGTTCGGTCTGCACATCCATCAGGACAAGGTCGATGTCCTCGGTATCACACAGGATCGGAGCCTCTGCGGCGCCGGGGATAGACACAGCAAGCTGATACCCGTCCTCGTTCTGAATATAGCTTTCAAGCAGGCTCCGGACCAGCTTTTGGTCCTCAACGATCATAACGCGTATCATAAATGCTCTCCTTATCGGGCAGGGTTACTTCCAGAACAAACACAGGCAGGGAGTGTACGGTTACCGTACCCCCTGCTTTTTCAATACGGCGGCGGAGCGAGGAAAGCCCGCCGCCTTCTTTTATCTTCGCCTTGGGCGGTGTGCCGTTGTTCGTGATGCAAAGGTGCCATTCTTGCGGCCGATGCTCGGAATCGGCGTACAATTCCGTGGCGCCCGCATGCCGCACACCGTTGGAGGTACACTCCCGCAGGATCAGTGCGTAGAGCTCACGCGTGGCGCGCGCCGCAGGGTACGCACCGCGCAGCTGTACGGCTGCGCCCAGAACAGCCGCCCGCCTTTGCATATAGGTCAGCGGGTCCTCGGCAGCATCCTCCTGCCGGGCGCGGCACAGCAGGGAGATGGAGCTTTCCCACTGCGCGGCCTCGCTCTTGATTCGGGCAAGGTCATGCTCATGCCGCAGTGCGCGCCGTGCGGCAAGCAGGGTATGGCCGATGTCGTCATGCACCCGCATCTTCATTTTCAGGATCTCTTCCTCCCGCACAATGTCGGGCATATTGTCATATAAGCGCTTTGCGCGGCGGTTCGCATCGGCAAGGCGCTCGTTTTCCTGCTGCAGCGCAGCGTGCAATGCAGCCAGACGGCTGACATCGGTAGCCATCACCTCGGTGTACGGTATGCCGTATTTGTCCTGAACAGGGCGCACCGCAAAATGGTACACCGTCCCGTCCGGGAATGCGTAGATGCGGGCGGCCTCATCGCGCAGCTGCACACCGCCTCCGGGACTGTGCAGCGCCTGCTCCAGATCCGTAAGGGTCTGCAGATCCCGGCCGCAGAGGACTGCGGAGATTTCCTGCATCCTGTGATTGATCAGGCGCAGCAGGCCGTTGCGGTCAAAGTAGCAGATGGCCGCCGGCAGCGTGTCAAAGCCTTCCTTGACAGCATTGCGGGAGATTCGGGAAATCATAGGCCGCCTCCTTCTGCCGGAAACATCGTGAAATACAAAAGCCCGTCCTCATCCCGTTCAAGCTGCATCTGCGGCAGGCCGGGCAGCGCAGCAGGTGCATCGGTGCATTGAACGCTGCAGCGCAGCCCCCAGCCCTGCGCCGTATGCTCGGCGCAGAAAAGGATCTCCTGCAATCCCGGCAGGGTCGCTTCTATGATGGCTTCAAAGGCGTCATAGATCGCCACGGCGGACACAGGGGGAATCTTTGCTGCGTCGGCAATCTGTACAGCGCAGCGTATATCACTCAGGCGCAGGCTCTCGGCCGATTCAAACAGGCTCAGCCGCAGCTCCGTGGTGTCGATGTCCTCCGCCTTGTCGCAAACAAAAACAAGGTTGCTGCGCCGCTTGATATAGGTCCCCAAAACGACGATGTGCTTCAGCAGCCGGCGGGCGGCATCGACATCGTCCGTGGCCTTGAGCGCGATCAGATATTCCTGTATTTGTGCCAGCTGGCGGGCTGTGACGGTCTCGATTTTGTCATACAGCCGGTTCTGCTCGCTCAGCTGCAGCCATTGTGCCTTCTGGGCTGTTTCCGCCTGTATGATGTCCCCGATGTCATGCAATTCCTCCTGTGTGAGGCGCAGCTCCTCCAGCAGAGCCACCAGTTCGGTGATATCCTCCTGCCAGAAAACATACCCTTTCCGGATCGGGTGGCCGTGAAGCTGGGTCGTGGCGTCCAGCTGGACACTGCCGGTGAGTGCCTGACGCAGCCTCTCCTCGCGGAGCGGCGCTGCCTGCATCGAACATTGTACAGGCACAAATGCCCGGTCTGTGATCAGACCCTTGGCCATAGATACCTCAAACAGCGTGGCATACCCCATGTTGGATTGGATAAGCCCGCACCGGATGCACGCCTCAAAGGTCGCTGTAAAGGTCAGGCATTGCACCACGGTCATATCACCGGCAATCGCATGCATCCACGGCACATTTAAAATATGCTTGTACAGTAAAGCATAGAGCGTAGCCGCAAAAATCGGCACAAGCGGCAGCCAGAGGATGCGCTTTGTATGCGGAATACGGCAGCGCCGTACAAGGTACACCACCGTGAACACGGCACAGGAAAATATCCACAGCAGACAGAGGTAATATACGAACCGATAGGTGTAATCGGGGCTGCCCAGTACCTCCTGCCCGGGTGGGAACGCAAACGCTAGCTGATGGCAGTCGTTTGTCAGCACCAGACTGAACAGCACCACCGGGAACACAAAGATCAGATGCCGATATTTGTACAGCGGACCGGACTGCCCCCGATCCAAAAAGAAAAGCGTATAAAGTGCAAGGGTCGGGATCAGCAGCATCGGGATATAGTACGCATACCACAATCGCCGCAGCATCTCCGGTGTCTGGGCAAAGTCATAGCGGATCAGGCGGATATCCAGCCAGAACAGCATCAGGGCGGCAGCGCCCAGCAGGCAGCGGCGGGTCTGTGCGTGCAGGATACGCCACCAGACCGATACCGCCCAGGAAAAGATCAGAATATTATACAGCACCGTGCGCCAAAAGCCGGAATACGGCATATAAAATGCCCGCATCAGGACAGCGCAGAGAATCACCCCTGCAACCGCAGCGGCTAAACACAGATTGCCAAGCCGTACCTTTGTCATAGCGCCTGTCCTTTCCAAAAAGGGTCAGCGTGTCGAAAAACATCGGCTTTGCCATATAGAGAATTTAGGGGCGACCATTGGTCGCCCGCCAGCTTGGCGCAGCAACGCGCTTTCCGAGATGGCTTTCTTACAAGGCATACGGGCACGGGCGAGCAATGCTCGCCCCTACAGGAGTTTTTCGACAGTCTGCCCAAAAGGGTATCGTGCTTCCTTTTCACACTATTATTATGACGCAATCCGCCTTATTTTGCAATAGTGTTGAAAAAGGCAGAAAAAAGTTCAAAAAAACTATCCAAATGGTGGGGGCAAAAATTCTTCCGATCCTGTATGATGAAATTGACAAATAGTATTCTTTGCAGGGAAGGAGGGCTGCGCCGTGCGAAGGATCGTTTTGGACGCCCAATACTCTGTGATGACGAGCGCATTGACAATGGCACTGAAACACGGCAGACCGGACTTTCAGGTACAAAACGCCGGCCCTAAGACAAAGGATATTGTAAAGCTATGCCGTTCCTGCCGGGCGGATGTCCTGCTGCTGGAGGTCTGTCCGCATCCGCCGCGCACCCTGCAGGACAGACTGCTGCTGGCAAACGACCTGCGGGATGTCTGCCCGCACTGCAAAACGGTACTGCTTGTGGATGAGGCCGAATATCCCGAACTGGCCACCGCCGTGTGCCTGGCAAAAAAGGACCACATTGTCGATGATTTCGTCTACGCTTCCGTCTCGCCTGCCTATCTGAGCGCTATGATGGACACTTTATGACCAAAAGGAGGACAGCTATGAAAAAAGTACAACGAACGCTCGCTGCCGCATTGGCAGCCATGATGCTTATGGCTTTGGCCGGTTGCTCCAAGGGGGATGTAACCAAAGAGGTCAATTCCGGCTTATCCGACCTGAAAGCGCAGGCCGCCGAACCGGCTGTTGAACCCCAGACGGAGACCCCGGCGGAGCCCAAGACCGACGCGGCATCCGAGCCTGCATCCGAACCTGCATCGGAGCCTGCTGCAGAGCCGGAGCCGGAAGCCACCGCCGAACCGACCCCCGCTTCCGCTCCTGCAGAAAATCCCGATTATCCATCGGCCGCCGGCCTGAACACCCAGACTTTGGAGGCGTTTGGTTCGGACTTTACGCTGGTGCTCAACGTGACCTGCCCCGACAAGGGCTGGTACAAGCCTGCCACGAACAGCTTTGGGGATTTTAAGCTGTTCCCGACCGATGACCCCAGCAATATCTTCTCCGGAGACCCGCGCATATTATTTGAGCTGCAAAGAGATCTGGACAAGATCAACTACTATTACGACAAATTTGAAAACGTGGAGGAGCTTACCCCGCGCACCATCGGCGGCGTGGAGATGGCCGGACGCACCTACAAAAACGTCGGTATGTGGTGGACGGAATACTACGGCGAGATGCCCACCGGCGGCTGGCTGGCCATCAAGATCTCCGGCGTAGACATCGACCCCGGCACCGAGGGCGACACCGTGCTGAACAGCATCACCTTTGGCTAAGCACAGGCAGCTTGCTGCACTCTCAACCGAAAGGCGGGTGAACCAACCATGAAAAAACGCTGTGCCGTACTATTGGCGGCGGCGATGCTGCTGTCTGCGGCAGGCTGCGCACAGGACAGCAAGCGGCCCGAACCGACCGAACCGGCCGCAAGTGCTGTGAGCGAGACCTCCGCTGAAAATGTGGAAGCTACAGAGGAGACCCCGCAAAAGCCGCAGCCATCCCGCAGGTTTGATGATTCCCGCATCGCTACTCTGTATGATGTGGAATTCAGCTACACCGACCCCAACGGCAACAAGGACACCTATTTTTACGAGGTCCCGCAGATCGATGATGACACCGAGGGCGCAAAAAACATCAACGAGATGATCGGCTACCGCTTCGGCTATCTGGTAGAGCGCGCCGAGGACGCCCGCTCCCGCAATGATTTTATCGACACAAACTACATCATCTGGATAAGCACCTGGACCGGCCCGGTATTGAGCCTGCAGATCACAAGCGTTGACACAATGTACAACCACGATGTAGGCGCCTACCACTATAACTTTGAAACGGGCAGGGAGCTTTCCAACACCGAAATGCTCGAGTACCTTGGCTACACCGACAACGACCTGACCTTAAAAGCACTGCAGCGCGCCGTGGCCCAGCATTTCGATACCTACTACGGCGGCGATGACCCTACCTTCGCATCCCAGCTTTGCAAGATGCGCGCACAGAGCCTGAACGGGCTGAGCGATGTATTTACCTACTTTGCCGTCTACCCCTACTACACTGGCGGTCTTATCGTCACCGTGCCGATGTACACCCCTGCCGGGGCCGGCATGATGTGGACGGACATAGATGTTTACCCCGACAAGCGGCAGGCCAGCGGCCAGATCCTGCACGGGCAGGATGAATGGTTTACCTGCGACGTGACTGCCGCAGGCGAGGTGACGGTGCGCGCCCTGACAGACTATGTTACCCCTGACGGCGCTGTGACCTACCAGACCATGAAGGAATGGTATGAATTGGGCGACAAGACCGAGTTTGCGGTCAGCGGCTGCTACGGCAACTATATAAAGATGCTGATGACCAGCATCGGGCAGGACTACGCCCCCTATGTTTTCCTTCTGACCGAGAACGGCAATGTCGAATACATTGATGTCATCAGCGGCGCACAGTGCGGCACGATGGTCAACGGCGGTGCGCTCTTCGGTATCAACGGAATTGTCCGGTTTGAGACCGGCACGGCCTACGATGCGGAGTACGGCGCCGAGTACACGACCGTGTACGGCGTTTCCCGCGATAATGAAAAATTCAATCTGATGGAGGCTGTCTGGAACACCGCTCCGCTGAGCATCCCGAGCATGGTCGGCTCCTTTGTGAGTGAGGATACCGGCACCTGGTTTGAAATCTGCGAGGATCAGCCGAACTTCTATACCGGCGAATATACAAACGGCCAGAGGATTCCGGCCACATGGGACAGCAGCATCTCCTACCTTGGTATGGATGACCGCGGCTGGATCTGCTCCGTTTCGCCGTTCCGTATGGATTCAGGGCGCACACAGCGCGAAACGCTGGCTATGATGCCCGATGATTACGGCGGCGTCAGTGTAATGCACATCGGCGGGGA
>OHEB01000655.1_pt1 | contig 13033 bp, 7 predicted proteins | sample 1567081 | NCBI WGS metagenome assembly OHEB01 (sample SAMEA3879569, study PRJEB24766) | human gut metagenome | biome: human-associated habitat; feature: feces | place: USA | collected 1985/1987 | reverse complement strand
TGCCATCAGTTCCGGCACTCCGGGCATCGGCTTGGGACTATTACAAGCCAAGCGGTTTGCCACTTTACTGAAAGGGGACATCAAAGTCAACTCCATCGTAAACCAAGGTTCGGAGTTCATGCTCATACTCAACAAGGCTGCAGTCACAGCCTCTGCCGTGCCCACTACCACTCCAATCACGAAAGATTTCACTACCACCGAAAACACCACACTTTGTGACTCGGACAAGGATACATTGCTCATTGTAGAAGACAATGATGAACTCCGCCTCTATATGCGCCGTATATTTGAACCGGTTTACCGGGTCATAGACAAATCCAATGCGCAAGAAGCGCTGGAATATATGGAAACGCAATATCCCAGTTTAGTGTTATCTGATATAATGATGCCCGGTATGCCGGGTGACGAAATGTGCCACCGTATAAAAAGCACTCCTGCCACTTCAGGTATACCGGTCATACTACTTACCGCCAAGACCTTCAGGACATCCATCATAGAAGGATTGCAGAAAGGAGCCGATGACTACATAGCCAAACCTTTCGACATAGATATACTGAAAGCCAAAATTCAGGCACAAATAGAGAATCGCAGACGCCTGCGGCAATACTATACGCAAATTGCTCTGCAACATACCCTTTCAACAGACAAGACCATCAAGGAAATGCCTGTACAATCTGCCGTGCCCAATAATGCGGACAGTGCCTTTGTGGAAAAAGCAACCCAAATCGTGAAAGATAACATAAGCGATTTTGAATTCGACATTGACCGGCTCTGCCGGCACATGGCTATGTGCCGGACTCTCTTCCACGAACGGCTGAAAGCTCTTACCGGGCATACCCCGCAAGACTTCATCCGTATTATCCGCCTTGAGCAAGCTGCCGCCCTACTGCAACAAGGAATACCGGTGACCGATGTTTCCATACAAACGGGATTTGTAAACTCCAAATATTTCAGCACCTTATTCAAGAAATATTTCGGTGTCCAACCCAGCCGATACACCGGGCAAAGAATGAATATAGGCTGATTTGTAGGATTTCAAACCTCTATATGCAGGATTTCAAACTATACATAACCCCATTGCCACTACCTTTGTCGCCATAAACCTATAAAACTGATTTTATGAGCACAAAATTCATCTGCTTGAAGAATGTAATGGCAATACTATTGTCCATAAACATTTTGTCCTGTTCCAGCTCCAATTCCTCCATAGAGGAGTTGCCCTATCTCACCGTGAAAAGTGTATCCCCTCAGAATCTCGCAGCTGCCGGTGGCGAAATAACCATCCGTGTTTCATCCTATCCCATCGCAACAGCCCAATCCGATGCCGGGTGGATAACACTGAAATCAAATACTTCTTCCGATAGCCTTACGTCATTTACATTTACAGCAAAAGCCAATAAAGGGAATGCCCGTGAAGCCGGCATAACTATCACGGCCGGTGAAAAAGAAACCATCATCATCATCACCCAGGCTGCAAATAATGAACAAGAGAGCAAACCTGCCATAGACGAGAATCTCCCTGCTGTAAAAGTGGCAAAGGAGTTGGGGCTCGGATGGAATCTGGGTAACCAGCTTGATGCCCATGTAAACGAAATAGCCGACGAAACCTCATGGGGCAACGGCAAAGTTACACAAGAAACACTCTTGAAAGTAAAACAAGCCGGATTTACATCAGTCCGCATCCCCGTTACCTGGTTGGGAAAAGTAGGCGAGGCCCCACACTATCACATCGACACGGACTGGATGAACCGCGTGGCAGAAGTAGTGGAATATGCTGAAAAAGCCGGACTGAAAGCCATTATCAACATCCATCATGACGGACACCGCCACATCCACGAAGACGGTTTTGACGAGCATCGCTGGCTTGACATCGTAGGAGCAGCACAAAACAAGGACATGAATACCGCTATCAAAGAGCAACTCAAATCCATGTGGACACAAATAGCCCAACGTTTCGAGAACAAAGGCGAGTTCCTCATTTTTGAAGGCCTCAATGAAATCCATGACGGAAGATGGGGCTCTGGCACCAATACCACCGACGGAGGCAAACAATATGCCATACTCAACGAATGGCAACAAGTTTTTGTAGATGCCGTCCGTGCCACCGGCGGCAACAATGCAACCCGCTACTTGGGTATCAGCGGCTATTGCACAAGCCCTAATCTTACTATAAAACACTTGCAGCTCCCGACAGACCCGGCACAAGACCGTCTGTTAATATCAGTACACTACTACGACCCTGCCACCTTCGCATTGGAAGATAAATTTGCAGAGTGGGGACACACCGGCGCCCCCAGTAAAAAAGAGAGCTGGGGAGACGAAGAGCATCTTAAGAAAGTCTTTGCAGCATTAAGAACCGCTTACGTAGAAAAAGGGATTCCCGTATACATTGGAGAAATGGGGTGCGTACACCGCAACAACAACCGTTCTGAAGCATTCCGCAAATACTACCTGGAATATGTATGCAAAGCTGCACGCACCAATGGCATGGCCGTATTCTATTGGGACAACGGCAATGCCGGCGCCGGACGGGAATGTTCCGGGCTGATGAATCACACCACAGGAACTTATGTCAACAATGGAAAGGATGTGATAGATGTCATGACCAAAGGGTATTTCTCCAATGACCCTTCATATACATTAGAAAGCCTATACAATAACGCTCCACAATGAAAGTTCGACAATCTCTCACTTAGCAACAAAAGGGGGAAACCGGGTAGCACCCTTTCCGCGTTATAGCCTCCTCTGAATATCCTCGTTACTGTTCCGCTGACCCTTGCTACGTATATCACCACCGAAAGTATAGGATACACCGATATGGAAACTGGTAAAGGCAAACTGATTGTCGGCAATTATCTTCAGCCTGTTGGACATGGTTTCCAATTTGGAATGGCTGACAAACAAATTGTTGACATTCAGGCTGAGGCTGAGCTTATTGTCCAACAACCGGTAAAGCATACCTGCACTGATACTGTAAGTGGGGCTCATCAGATAGATGCCCTGATACTGACGGGAAGAATAGGAACCGGACAACGTAGCCAGAAGAGTCTTCTTTTCATTGAAGAAGAAAGTGTTGCGCAGACTGGCGTCATAAGCCCACCCTTTCTCCTCGGGAGAGGTGGTGGCAGCGCTGGAGGTGGTCCGGCGATAGCTCACTCCATGCTGGGCGTAAGCTTGCAGCCATTTGGTACGGAAAGTGTACGAATTGTTAAGCCCGAAAGCATGCGTCTGCATGAAATTCTCCCAGAGAAAAGAGGTCACATTCGTTTCGGCATCCAAGTCCACAACCTGGAAGAATACATCGTCCGAATAAGAATAATAGGCAGAAACATTGAAGTTATTCTTCAACGTATATCCCAGCTCGACATTGTAAGTATAACTAGGTTTCAAGTCTTCACGACCACAAGCGTAAGTGTACTTGTTCTGATAGAACGGAAAAGGATTGACCATATTCTGTGACGGACGGGAGATGCGGTTGGAGAAACTGAAGTTCAGCGCATGCCCGTCAGTAGGCGAATAAAGCAGATAGACAGTAGGGAATAAGCGCGTATAGTCGTGCTTGTCCTCCGTATCCTTCGCTTCGGAAATACCGGTAGTGCGGGTGTGCTCCATACGCAAGCCCAACTGCATGGAAAAACGTTCGGAAAATTCACGGCTATAATCAGCATATAAGGCATAGATTTGCTCCTTGTAACGGAAATAATCATCCTGCACCAGCGTAGGGTCCGACGTATCGTAATTGATACCGTTGCGAGTGTTGGTAAAGGAGACCTTGGCACCTGCCGTTATCTTGTACTTTTCAAAAGGAAGGATGAAATCAAGAGCGGAGGAGACTACATCTACCTTGCGATGTTGCAGATAGTTGTAATCGAAGTTTGTGCCCGGAATCTCCGTACCGTCAGGCAGGAGGGTTTTCGAGAGAAAGCCCATATTTTCGTCCCGGTTGTCACGCAGGTAATCCACATCCCAAGTCATTTTCTTGCCTTTGTCATCCCAGACCTTATCGGTATGAAAATTCAGATTGAGGCGGTCGGAACTGGTATCCTTGTCACTGTTGGAGTACAGCAAAGAATCCAATACGGCGGTAGAGGCATCGTAAACTTCCGTCCATGAAAGGGCGTTGCCCGGTTTGGGAGCACTGTGATTATAGATGGCCTGCATACCTACAGTCCAGTCCCGTTCCAACGATACGTCCACACCTCCCTGAAGGTAGAAGCTATTCATGTAATTGGTGTAGTCGGCACGGCTGTTCCAGGTGTTCTGCGGAAAATAGCGGTAATTCTTCTCACACGTCTCATAGTTGCCCTGCGTAGTACCCCCGTTGAGGAAGGATGACACGCGCCCCTTGCTGAGATTCAGGCTTACCCCGCCATATCCGTAATTGTCCTTTTCACCAGCGCTGTAGGAAGCGGAAGCCGTACAACCCACGTAATCTTTGGGACGTGACTTCAAGCGGATATTGATGATGCCTGCATTTCCGGCGGCATCGTACTTGGACGGAGGCGTGGTAATCACCTCCACCTTCAGTATCTGGGAGGCGTCATAGGAACGGAGGTAATCTATCAGTTCATCTCCCGACAGCTTCGTCTCACGGTCGTTGATATAAACCTTGATACCCCCTTTACCTATAATACCAATACTGTTTTGTCCAACCTGCAGACCGGGCACTTCACGCAGAAGGTCGAGTGCACTGCCTCCGGCAGAGGCTATGGTATTATGTGCATCGAACACTACCCTATCCACCAGACGCTTGATAACGGGACGCGCGGCCGTAACGGTCACTTCGTCCAGCAAGGCGGAAGAAGATTTCAATGTCAATTCGCCAACGTTTTTGTTTCCTTGCAGCACAACGGGAACGTAGAGGTCTTCGCTGCCGATAAGGGTAATATGCAACAAGTATTCTCCCAGTGGCTGGTCAAAGGAAAAACAACCTTGTGTGTCGGTCAGCATACCGGTAATATAGGTACTGTCTTTTGCCTGCTTCAGCAGCACATTCGCCACCTCTACCGGTTGGCGGTTCTCGTCCTGCACACAACCGGAAAGCCGGTAAGTCTGGGCGGAAAGGAAAGTGGCCATACTTGCCAAGGCCATCCATACCATCACTCTTTTTCTAACGTTGTTCAGTAGATTTTCTTTCATTATGCGTTTGATTTCAATGTTTTACTCTTTGTATTTCGCTGAAACAAAGATAGGGGTAAAACATGCCTCAAACGGTCTATATCGGGGAATAAAAAGTCTATACCCCAAGACTACAAATCACTACATATCAACACTTTAATTTTACAAAAGTCTATATTATGCCTTTTCCGGTCTATATGCTGCCTATAAACTCTACAATGCCTTCCTTCTCCCCCATCCCCAGTTTCTTGCGGATATTCGTCTTTCGCTGGTAAATGGTAGGAATGCTTTGTTGTGTCACCACACTAATCTCCTTCGTCGAGAAGTCCGCACAGAGCAGGCAGCAAAGCTGCTTTTCTTTGTCAATGAGCACATCTCCAAAACGGCTGTCCATCTTTGTGTAGAAATTATCATACATCCGGTCTATGATAGGGTACAAGTCCTCCCATACCAGCAAACTCTCTACCGGCAGTTCATGGCTGGTAATACCCGAAATGCGGCGAAGCAGCTCCTGATTCTGCGAGGTAGGTTGTTTAGCCACCAGCCGTATCATGCCTAATTGCTGCAACAGTATTTTCCGGAAAAACTGTCCGTCTTCCTCCTTCGACTGGTTCTTGGTCGCATCTTCCAACAGCCGGGTCAGTGTTTCCGCCCGTTCTTCCGCTTCAATCAACCGGTTACGCCGGTTACGGACATAAAGGGACACACCGCCACCTGCAAGCACCAGTACCAACAGTGCCAGCAACAAATTCAACTGTGCCTGCTTCCGTTCCACCGTCAGAATCAAGTTGGCTTGCGAAAGCGTCTCCTTCGACTCGTCCTTACGCCGGACGGTACTCTGCAGCGCAGCAAGAGCATTGGCAACAGAATCATTATAGCGCGCCACGTCCAGCACATCAAACGTACGGTGACGTGTATAATCTATCAATGCCCTATATACTGCCACCATATTCTCTTCCGTCAGAAACCGGTTCCGGCCCTCGCCACGTTTCCTCTCCTTATTCAAATAGTATTCCGCCGAATCAAGCAGCCCTTCTTTCAAGAACACTTCCACTTTCACCAGATCTCCCATACGCAACTGCACCGGATCGATGACATACTGCTCCATACGACGAATAGTAGCTATCGCACCGGAAGGTTCATCAAAAAGGTAAGCCTGCATCTGGGCATAGTTACGCAAATAATGCACTATCTTACTGGTATCTCCTGCCTGCACAGCCAGTTCTATGCTACGCTCCATGTAGTAAGGTGCAGAATCATTCTTGTTCAGCCCCAGGGCAATTCCCATAGAGAAGAAGCTTTCGGCTCTTGCATCCAAGGCTATGGCAGTACGGAAAGTTTCTATCGCTTTCTCATAATCTTTCCAGACATACACATACCAGTATGCCTTATCAATCAGCATATCAGCCATTCTTCCCGTGTCCTGCAGCGCCTTGGCCAAAGCTACGCCGCTGTCAATGGCAGCTATACACCGTTCGTGCTCTTTCAGCCAATACCAGTACCAGGCTTTCAACTGATAGGAAAACAGATTCTTCGCCGTGTCGTTGCGGAAGACGTAATAATCGGAAGCAGGCAATATCAAGGAATCTTCCGCCATCGAGTTGTGCCGCTTATAGTGCACATAAGCATTCAGCCATCCATACAACAGCCTCTCCTCATCCGAAAGTTGCGATGGCCTCTCTATCTGTACCAGCAAGGCATACACGCTGTCCACATTCATATTCACCTGCTTTTCTGCCAGATGTAACAGATGTGCCTCATTCATCTGCCGGCAGGCAACAAGGCACAGCAACGCAAACAATAGTCCAAGGAAAGGTAATCTATTCATAATATAGGAGATATAGTTTTTTCTATCATTTGTCTGCAACCGCAGTTTCCAGTTGCTTCAGCGCCTGCTCCAACACCGAACGCGGGCAGCCGATATTCAGCCGCATAAATCCCTTGCCCGGTTCACCGAACATGGTACCGTCATTCAGCGCCAGGTGTGCCTGGTCTACAAATAATCTCACCAGTTCCTCCTGAGTCAGCCCCAATCCCCGGCAGTCCAGATAAATCAGGTAAGAAGCTTGCGGACGTATCATGCCGATGCCCGGAATATGCTCGCGCAGGTAGTTCTCCGTGAAATCGATATTGCCCTTTATATAGTCCAGCAGCTGTTCCAACCATTCCTCACCATGCATATAGGCAGCAGCCGCACCGATATAGGCCAACATGTGCCCTTCGCTGAACTCGCCCGCTTCCATGAACTCCTGAAAACGGTGGCGGATGTCCTCATTGAGGATAATGGCGTACGAACTTCCCAATCCCGGCATATTGAATGTTTTGCTGGGTGCCATGAAGGTGAGGGAATTCTGCGCGGCAGCCCCCGAAACAGTAGCAAAAGGATGGTGTTTGTAAGGTGGCAGAGTCAAGTCGGCATGAATTTCATCGGAGATGACAAACGTATGGCTTTCCGTACAAATATCAGCAATCCGGCGTAATTCGTCCATCGTCCATACACGTCCGCCCGGGTTATGAGGATTGCTCAAAACCAACAGTTTACATCCTTGCACATCTTTGCGGAAACGGTTGAAGTCTATATGATACTGGCCGTCTTTCAATATCAGCGGACTGAACACGACTTCGCGCTCATTCTTCTGTGTCACCAGAAAGAAAGGATGATAGACAGGAGTCATCACCATCACTTTATCGCCCGGATTAGTGAAACACTGCAAGGCAAAAGCCTGTCCACGAACAATCCCCGGGACAAATGTCAACATCTCACGGGATATATCCCATCCGTGACGATCGCGCAACCATGCACAAATGGAAGTATACCATTCCTCACACGCAGACGTATAGCCCAGCACTTCATGTTCAAGACGCTTCCGCAAGGCTTCCATCACAAACGGGGGCGTGCGGAAATCCATATCCGCCACCCACATGGGGAGGAGGTCATCGCGTCCCCATACACTCTTCACACCGTCCCATTTCACGGAGTCGGTACCACGGCGCTCTATTACTTCATCAAAATTGTAAGTCATATGCTTGCTTTTTTATAATTCAACGCATCAATTTGTCTTGTTTTTATACGACCCATTACCGCCACCTTATTTTTGTAAACAATAATCATATCGGGAAAAATATAAATACCGCCACATCCCACACTGCATGAGACAAGATAATAGCGGCAAAGCGGTTCGGAAAGAAACGGTAAAGCGCCCCCCATGCCGCCCCCACCACCAAAGCCGCCATGACCAGCATGAAGTTACAGGAACCGGCATGCACCAGTGCATAAATCAAAGTAGCCACCACAAAACCCGCATTCGGATTCCAGCGTTTGGAAAGCGTGCGTTGCACATAGCCGCGCCAGAAAATCTCTTCCGCCGGCCCTATCAGCAACAGCAGCAATGCTGCCAGCAGCCAAGGAGACTCTCCCTCTTTCATCCCATAAATGGAGTCCACCTGCGGACGGGCAAAATCGAACATCCAAGATGACACCTTGTCTCCCAACCAGAAAACGCCCCACAAAGCAACAGCAATGCCAATTCCCAGCAAGACATTCGGCAAGCTCCACTTCACCTCCCGCCACCAGCCGGGATTGAACAAAGTGGCAAACACGGACAGTGTGAGCGCAGAACCGGTCATCATCCACCAGAAATTCACGAAAGGAGCCGTCCAAGGCGAAAACATGACCGTCCACAGCACGGCAGCCAGCAGAATGGTAAAAATCAGCTTCTTCATGACAGCAGACCGGCTACAACGAACGACAACGTGAACAGCAGACTGAACAACAACTGGAGTTTTGCAGTCATCTCATCCAGACCGGCTATGGCACTTTCTCCCTTTCCGGGAAAACGGGACACCACCCGTACATTGCCTATGGCAGGAACCAGTGCCGACATCACCAGCAGGGTCCATAAAGGAAGAGTTCCCGCAGCTATCAAGCCGGCTATCCAGCCAAAAGGAAAAAGGACTTCGGCACAATAAACGTACATCGACGCCTTTCCTCCCAGCTTCATGGCCAGTGTCTGAATCTCGGCACGGGCATCGGTACGCATATCCCGTGTATTATTGGCATGCAGAATGGCCACCGTAATCAGTCCCACCGGCAGAGCTATCCACAAGACATTCCAGTCAACTACTCCCGTAGCCACATAGCAGGTGCCCAACGTCGGCAGCAAGGCATACGCCAAAAAGATGACGACATCGCCCAACGCACGATACTTGAGCGGCGGATAAAGCAACGAGCAAGCCGCGCCGCCTATACCGATGTACAGCAACGGCAACCCCGTACGCCACAGCAGGCCGACACCCGCAACAAGGGCAACTGCCAGCAATGCCATCGACAAGCCATATATCTCGCGCGGAGCAAACATCCCGTCGGTCAAGGTCTTGGCGCCAAAGGTATCCCTTGCATCGACCTTATGCTTATAGTCAAAATAATCGCTCCAGGTATTCCCGGCAGCGTGAAACACGACGATGTTCAGCAATGCCCAGATGCCGTTCACCCAGTTTATGTCCTGCCGCATCCAATACAGATATGCCAACGTCACCACCACCGGCATCGAAGAGGCGGGGAATGACCACGGACGCACCGCTATCATCCAATCTTTCAAAGAATGTTTCTTCATTTGTTATTTATCATTTATTTGTGCGCAAAAGTACGAAATATCTTCGCTTTTTTAAGTAATTTCGCGCACAAGATAAAAGAACCCCTTATGATAAAAGCTCTGTTTTTTGACATCGACGGAACCTTGGTCAGCTTCAAGACCCACGAAATTCCCGTTTCCACTATTGAAGCGTTGACTGCCGCCAAGGCCAAAGGCATACATATCTTCATTTCTACCGGACGTCCGCGCGTCATCATCAACAACTTGTCTGCCTTGCAGGAACGGAATCTGATAGACGGCTACATCACGATGAACGGCGCCTATTGCTTTGTAGAAGACACCGTTATCTACAAAAGCCCCATACCGACAGCGGAAGTGGATGCCTTGACAGCTTTCTGCCACGAACGCAACATCCCATGCATCCTGGTGGGAGAGCACGACATCTGCGTGAACCAGCCCGGCGAAGTAGTGGAGGAAATCTTCCACCGCCAACTCAAAGTGGACCCCATCGAAGCAAAGCCCTATACCGACAGCCATGCCGACAAAGCCTTCTTCCAGCTGACTCCCTTTATCAACGCCGAGGAAGAAGCAATCATCCTGCCCGCCGTCCCCCACTGCGAGATGGGCCGCTGGCATCCCGCCTTCGTAGACGTGACAGCCAAAGGAAACACCAAGCAGAACGGTATCGACCAGATTATCCGCCACTTCGGCATCAAGCTGGAAGAAACCATGGCCTTCGGCGACGGAGGAAATGACATCAGCATGTTGCGCCATGCCGGTATCGGTGTAGCCATGGGCAATGCCAATGATGACGTGAAAGCTGCCAGTAACTACACAACCACTTCTGTTGATGAAGACGGTATCGCCAACGCCCTGAAATATTTCGGCATAGTCGGGAATCCATCATAAATCTGAAATCTTTTGAGCTTCGTTCCCGATACCCAAAACAAAGAGTTTCAAGACGCCTTGAACCTCATCCAGTATACCCGTCAGTCCGTATTCCTGACGGGCAAAGCAGGTACGGGCAAATCGACCTTCCTGAAGTACATCTGCGCGAATACAAAGAAAAAGCACGTGGTGCTTGCACCGACCGGCATAGCCGCCATCAATGCCGGAGGCAGTACCCTGCACAGCTTCTTCAAACTGCCCTTCTACCCCCTGCTGCCCGACGACCCGAACTTCAGTCTGCAACGGGGACGCATCCACGAATTTTTCAAATACACCAAACCCCACCGCAAACTGCTGGAAGAGCTGGAATTGGTCATCATCGACGAGATTTCCATGGTACGCGCCGACATCATCGACGCCGTAGACCGCATCCTGCGCGTCTATTCCCGCAACCTGCGCGAACCCTTCGGTGGCAAACAGATATTATTGGTGGGCGATGTGTTCCAGTTGGAACCCGTCGTCAAAGGAGATGAACGGGAGATACTGAACCGATTCTACCCTACCCCTTATTTCTTCTCTGCCAGGGTATTCGGCCAGATAGACCTTGTCTCCATCGAACTGCAGAAAGTATACCGGCAAACAGACAGCAAGTTCATCCATGTGCTGGATCACATCCGCAACAATACCGTCGGCTCTACCGAACTTCAGCTGCTCAACACCCGCTATGGCACCCAAATAGAGCAATCGGAAGCCGACATGTACATCACCCTCGCCACCCGCCGCGATAATGTGGATTATATCAATGACAAAAAACTTGCCGAGCTTCCGGGAGACCCCGTTACGTTTCATGGTGAAATCATGGGCGACTTTCCCGAAAGCAGCCTTCCCACCTCTCAGGAACTGGTACTCAAACCGGGCGCTCAAATCATTTTCATTAAAAACGATTTCGACCGCCGGTGGGTAAACGGTACAATCGGCATTGTCAGCGGCTTCGACCCTATTGAAGAAACACTCTACATCATTACCGACGACGGCAAGGAGTGTGATGTGAAACGGGAGTCCTGGCGGAATATCCGCTACAAATACAACGAAGAAAAAAAACAGATTGAGGAAGAGGAATTAGGAACTTTCACCCAATATCCTGTACGACTGGCATGGGCCATCACTGTCCATAAAAGCCAGGGACTGACTTTCAGCCGGGTAGTCATCGACTTCACCGGTGGCGTATTTGCCGGTGGACAAGCATACGTGGCACTCAGCCGGTGCACATCGCTGGAAGGGATACAGCTGAAAAAGCCCGTCAGCCGCGCCGATGTATTCGTACGTCCCGAAATTGTAGGATTCGCCCAACGCTTCAACAACCGCCAGGCCATTGACCGTGCCTTGAAGCAGGCACAGGCAGATGTGCAATATGTAGCGGCAGCCAAAGCCTTCGACCAGGGAGACTTCGAGACTTTCCTCAATGAATTCTTCAAGGCCATCCATTCCCGTTATGACATCGAGAAACCCGTAGTGCAACGTCTTATCCGCAAAAAGCTGAATATCATCAACCGGCTGAAAGCAGACAACGCCTGCCTGAAACAAGACATGGAAAAACAGCGGAAGCGCCTGCAAGACTACGCCCGCGAATATTATGCCATGGGGAACGAGTGCATCACCGACGCCCGTGCCGCCCTTGCCAATTATGACAAAGCTTTGGAGCTTTATCCCGAATACACGGATGCCTGGGTGCGAAAAGGCGTCACCCTCTTCAACGAAAACCAATACCAGGAAGCCGAAGAATGCCTGAACCGTGCCGTACGCTTGCGCCCCGCCGAATTCAAAACCGTATACAACCGTGGAAAGTTGCGGCTTAAACTCGGAAACATTGAAGGTGCCATAGCCGACCTGGACAAAGCTACCACCCTAAAGCCCGAACATGCCGGGGCTCACGAACTCTTCGGGGACGCTTTGATGCAAACCGGGAAAGAGGTTGAAGCAGCCTTGCAATGGCGATTGGCGGAAGAACTCCGCAAAAAGCGCTCCTCAAAATAAAATCCATCCTTATACATTTGATTTCAAGAAACTTATTATTACTTTTGTGATATACTTTTAAACCAAGTCCGACAATATCATGCTTCTGAAACTTTATGAAAAGAACAACAACCCGGCAGATTTGCAACAAGTAATCGACATCCTGAACGACGGCGGCATCATCATCTACCCCACCGACACCATGTATGCCATCGGCTGCCACGGACTGAAGGAGCGCGCCATCGAGCGCATCTGCCGTCTTAAAAATATCGACCCCAAGAAGAACAATCTTTCCATCATCTGCTACGACTTGAGCAAGGTCAGCGAATATGCCAAAGTGGACAACAGCACCTTCAAGTTGATGAAGCGTAATCTGCCCCGGACGGATATTTAAGAATAAATATAGAGAACCCGGAAGGTCT
>OHEB01000647.1_pt1 | contig 13106 bp, 9 predicted proteins | sample 1567081 | NCBI WGS metagenome assembly OHEB01 (sample SAMEA3879569, study PRJEB24766) | human gut metagenome | biome: human-associated habitat; feature: feces | place: USA | collected 1985/1987 | reverse complement strand
TCCAAATATTTCCTGTTTCAGAAATTCGCTGAACTTCGTTCCCGAAACAGCCTCGATAACAGCGCCCATAACATCGGCAGAAGCGCCGTACTGCCACTTTGCACCGGGAGTGAACGCCAACGGCTTTTTGCCCATTTCAAGAGCAAATTCACGGGTGTTCAGAAGCTTTCCGCCCTTTTCCCATACGTCCGTCTGCTGACCCCACAGGCTGCCCATTTCCTGACCTGCCTTTGTGCCGTCGGGATAAAGAATGCCTGAGGTCATGTTCATAAGGTCGCCCAGAGTGATGTCACGCTTTGCGGGATATGTTCCGCTTTCGTCTGTTACCATGGGATTTTCAAAGGTGGGCAGGAACCACTTTACGGGATAGCGCAGCTCTATCTTTCCGCGCTCCAGAAGCAGCATTGCGGCTGCGCTGGTTATGGGCTTTGAGAGGGAGAACAGGCGGAAAATTTTATCCTCGTTCATGGGGATATTTTTCTCCTTGTCCGCCATGCCGAAGCTTTTGTTCCAGACAGTTTCGCCCTTGTAGATCACGGCAGCATTTGCGCCTGCAAAAACGTCTGCACCGATAAGCTCGCTTATGAGCGGCTCCATATATTTCAGCTTTTCAAACATAAAACAGCTTCCTTTACTGTGTATTTTCTTCCGTATCTTTTGCTTTGCAGAAAGCGGTGAAGGCAATGTCGGATTTCAAAATCTCCGCTGCGGAGATTGGGTCTGTCTCTCTGCCGTCAGCAGATGCGATAATTATACCGTCACAGCCACGGGCAATGTATTCCCATTCATCGTCCCTTGCAAGGGGAGCAGTCAGTATCATAACATCATACACCGTTGACATAAACTGTAAAAACTCGCTGTAAAATGGCGTGGAGAACACGGAGGCAGGCATGGGATTTGCCTTTGTCTCGGCGTAGATATCCACCCCACGGCGTGCGTTCAGCACAACCGATTCGGGGATAGTGCAGCTGCCTGCCGCAATATCCGAAAGACCGCCCTTGCCTGTTTTCTTGAAAAAGCTGCCAAGTGAGGGCTTTTTAGAGTTGCATTCGATGATCGCAGTCCTCTTGCCCAGCGACCCGAATGCGCAGGCAAGATATGATGCTGTTTTTACCGAGTAGGGTATCTTGTCCGTCTCAGTTCTTGCGGATGATATTGCAATTATAAGAGGGGACTTCTGCTCGGAAAGCGCACGGGCAATGCGGATATATCCTGCCGCTTCCAATCCCTGAGGAGCAGAGGGCGCAAGCACGCCCAGATCAACTGCATCGTCATAGAACCGCTGAACTGCTCCGATGATAGGCACGGTTTTCTGAGATTCGGGGCTTTTAACGGGTGGGATCGGCTGCGGAGAAACGGATTTCTCCGATTCAGCGGTCGGTTCGGTGCGAGCAGGCTCAGTCGGAGCGCTTTTATCAGTTTCCTGCTCAGGTACGTTTTCATGAATGGGTTCCGATGTAATATCGGAGGCTGTGTCGGATCTTTTCTTTTTCAAAGCTTCCGCAATGCTCATAGCTGCATATACCGCCAACCCTCCCGCAATGCCTGCGGAAAAGCTTACGGGCAGCGACGGGAACTGAACGTTTTCTGCCATATCGCAGTATGATATCACGTCAAATTCAGCTTTGCCCGATTTTACCGCATTGCCAAGGGCACTTGCCAGAATAACAGGTGCGTTGTCAGTCGATTTAAGTCCGCTGAGAACTATTTCCGCACCGCTTCCGAAAGGTTCAACGGACAGTGATTTTTCCAGCTCATCGGCAGGTGTGCCCGACTGCTGTGCAGTCTTGTTCATATCAGCTGATATGGCATCTCTCAGCAGAGCTGTGCCGTCATTGCCGTCAGGAAAATAAACCAAAGAGCTTGAATTTTTCTGCATCGGTGCCGATGCGAAGCACACAGCAGCCGTAATAACGGAAACTCCTGCTGCTGCCAGCAATGAATATTTAATTTTCCGCATTTTTTCAGCCATCTGTGCTATGCTCCTTGATATCAGAACTTTCTTCTTTTCTTTACACGTCTGTACTTTTTGCGCTTTTTCTTGGACGCTGCCACAATGATTATGTACAGGATAACAAGCACCGCTGTGATGATGAGCGCTGCCTTGAACCATATTGATGATGTGAACTGCTTTGCCTTATCAAAATTATAAGCCAGAGCGGAAAGGGTAACATCGTCCTGCGCCACCAGGTCAACGGTGCATATCTCCTCGCCCGAAAGTGTAAGGGTGTATGTGCCGAATTTCTGACCCTTTGCAACGGGAGCAGTAACTGTTCCGTCATCATTAAGCAGGCTGAGGTCAACGTTTATGGCCTCCTTGAGGCGGTTCGTATCCACGGTGGAGAGCCACATACAGCTGTAGTTATCAGCAGTAACAAGGCGGACAAAATCGCTGCTCTCGCCGAATTTTACCTGAAGCTCGGTTATCTCAATGCCTGCCTGAAGCAGCTGCTTGTACTCAAAATTCTCGAAAGCCCATTCGTACAGATTTTTGTGATCCTCATAATGGAGGTAAACTGCGTTTCCGTCAGCGTCATACATAGGAGAGCCCATGGTAACGAGCAGGTAGTTGTTTCCGTCACGGGAGCCCATAGTGATAAGGTTTCTGCCCGATTCATCAAGTGTTCCTGTCTTTATGCCCTTGGCATACTGGTAATAATAGCTGCTGGAACGGTTGAGCATACTGTTGGTGTGGTAAATGTGCGCCCAGCCAGCCTCATGGTAATTGGTGGGCTGCATATCGTATTCGGTGGCAGTGGCGATCTCAACGAACTTAGGGTAATTTTCCACCGCATACTGTGCGATAAGCGCCATATCAGCGGCATTTGTGTACTGGTCGGGGTCATAAAGACCGTGGGGATTTACAAAGTGAGTGCCTGTGCAGCCTATCTCCTTAGCCTTTTCGTTCATCATGTCAACAAAGTTGGAGATGCTCTCGCCGCCAACGTGATATGCAAGGATACCTGCGGATTCACAGGCGGATTTCAGCAGCAGTGAATACATAAGGTCGGTAACGGTGACCTCCTCGCCACGCTCGATGCCAACGCTGGAAGCACCCTGTCCGTAAAGTTCATCAAAAACCACCAGCGGAGCCTCATAAACAGTATTGTCAAGATCCTCCACATTATCCAGCACGATAAGGGCTGTCATTATCTTTGTGAGGGAAGCGGGATACATCTTTTTGTTGGGATTTTTCTCATAAACGGTAACGTCTTTATCGAGATTTATCATGACCGCAGCTTCACTGGAAATGGTGAAGTTGGGCGTAAACGTGATGGCTTCCGCCTTTGTGGGAAAAGCGGCGGATATCACGGAAAAAATCATTGCAGCGGTAACAAAGCACCAAAATATTCTGCTGCCGAACCTCGTCATTTTTATATCAATCCTTTCAGAACCAATTTGCCGATACATATTTATATTATACCAAATATATTTGCGAAATGGAAGAGCTTTTTGATATTTTAATAAATTTGTTACTATAGGAAGAATAATATACGGTCATAAAAAAGCGGCAGCATCTTGTGTTCGATGCTGCCGCAGTTATCACTTTACCTGTTCGGTAATGTCGTCTTTCTTTTCATCGCTGCTGTTGTCATAGACTACAACGTCGTCCTCCTGCTCCTTGTGGTCAAGGTCTATGCCGAACTTGTCCTTTGCCTTTTTCTTCACCTTTGAGATAACAACGCCAATCACAGCACCCACAGCTACGACTATTCCCGCAACGATCTGTATGATGTAAGAGGTAGCGGAAACGTCGATATACGCATATGCGTTTATTGCCATCATCTGGGCAAACATTACCATTGCAACTATTGTGAATATGATCTTATAAGCTTTCATTTTTACAGAACCTTTCTATTATTTCTTTTGGCTTAATCTGGAGAGAATATATTTTCCGCCCACCTCGTCGCTCTTTCCCACATTGAAAAGGGAACGATCACGGGCTTCGGATATCTGCTCGGCAGAGAAGCATTTTGTTTTCAGCAGCTTTTCGGCTGCTTCGGCCACTTCATCGGCAGATCTGCCTGTTACCTCAATGCCTATCTCGCTTCTGAGGGACAGGTCAATGGGAACTACGCCTATTTCCTTGTAGTCAGGGTTAATGACCTTCATGGGAGTGTTGACGAACATTACAGGCCGCAGTGTGGAAAAGCTGTATTCATATCCGATATTTGACCAGTCGGTAACAACGAGGGCTGCCTGATAAATAGATGTGTTTGAGGAAAAGTCGCTTTCGGTAATGACCTGAGGGTCGGAGGAGTACTGAGCTGAGATGCGCTTCCATTTGTCGGGATATCTTCTTATGTATTGGGGGTGGGGACGGAGGATAACTTTATATCCGGTCGATTTCAGACCCTCGATAACAGGTTCAAGACAGCTGTCAAGAATGTTGTCCTTCTGGTGTGAAGGGGCTAAAAGAATAAAATCTCCCGATGCGATAGTCGGATCGGTGGAGCAGATCTTGATAAGTCCGTCCATAAATCCGTAGCCGTAGGCAATGAGATTTTTGTGCGGCAGTCCGTAATGCTCTTCGGTGGCCTTTATTTCGTCGATTATATGCTGACCTGCGCAGAATACCGTATCAAAATGATCGACAGCTCCCTTTCGTGTCAGCATATTTATACTTGAAAGTCCGTGATCCATGTAAATATATTCCACGTCGCTGCTTACATAGCTGCGCTTTATGTGAAAATTGTCAAGGTCGGGCATTGTCATTACGACTATCTTTGCGTCCATTTTCAAAAACAGCGAGATAAGCTTGTTTTCACCGATAAAGTAGGGCTTTATCTGCTTTTGTTCCTTTGCAATGTCGAAAATAACATCGTTCGGGTCACTGGTCACATAGTGTATGGTGATGTTTGAGTGGGATATCAGATATTCTATCAGACCCTTGAAATACTTGTAGAAGCCGCTTTGCTCGGAGTAAAAAACAACGTGCTTGTTTGCAATGGAGAAGAAACGCTTGTAATCATCATGCTGACGCTTTTTCAGCTCACGGTCCATGCTCTTTTCGGAGCCTTCGATAGCTTTAAGCTTTTTCTTGCTTTCTTCCAGTGCGGCATAGTCGATGTATTTCTTGGGGCTTATCACTGCATTGAGAATATACATCTGAGCGATACTCATAAGATTGCTGAGTATCCAGTATGCTGCAACGCCTGCGTTTACAAAAAATCCCAGATACAGCGACAATGCAGTTGAGAGAGCCATCATGCCGTATTTGTTGAGCTTGCTCTGTTCCGCCTGCAGCGCCTGAGAGATATTCTGCGTGATACACATTATCATTGAGGAAACAGCTGCGATTATGGGGAACAGGTAATACAGCCCGCCTACGTCCTTAGAAACAAGGGAGAAGTCTATTCCGCAGGAAAGCATATCGCTGACCGTAAGTCCCGAGTACTCAGGCGTGCTTACGACCTCGATAACGCCCATAAGCAGGATAAGCTGAACTATAAGAGGGAAAACGCTTACAAGGGGATTATACTTTTCCTTTTTGTAAAGCTCCAGCGTTTTGGTGTTAATAAGGTCTTTGTCGCCGTAGCAGCTGTATTTTATGTTGTTTATCTCAGGGGTAAGCTTTACCAGCTTGATGCTGTTTTTATGTACTATTATGCTGAGGGGGAGGAGTATTATCTTTGTCAGCAGTGTAAACAATATCAGCGCCGCCAGATAATTGCCGTTGATGGAATAAACCAGACTGAACAGCCACCCCAGAAATTTTGAAAACCACTCCATTTAAATACATTCCTTTACAATTTTTGTTATCAGACTTTTGAGTGAATAATCAGAATATATTACCACCAGTAATCGGTTATGGGATATTTCGTCGGTTCAATGCCGCTAAAGTCCGTTTCCGAGTATCTGCCTGTATATTTGTATTCATCATAGCTGTTATATTCAGCGGAGCCTACGCCTTCGCATTTCGGAACATCAGGGCAGTCAAACGAGTACCCTAATATTCTCAGTGTTCTTTCACGCTGCATATTTTCGTCTATCTCCATCAGTGAATATTCCAGCGGCTCATGTTCAAGCCCTATACTGTCAAGGATTGTGGGAAGCAGGTCGGTCTGCAAATTGCCCGGAGCGGAATTTATCACCAGGCGGTCGCTTGTCCTGCCTTGGGGCTTTATAAGCATTATGGGTGAGCCGGTGTAAATAGATGACGGCATACCGTGATCTGCCGTAAGGATTATTGTGCTGTTGTCATACACGCCTATCTCTTTGAGCTGGGAGATGTAATTTGTTAATATCTCCATGCAGTCTTCCTGAGCAACATTCATATCAATGTCCGCACGGGGTTCGACAAAGTTTCTGTGGACTGATATATATGGCGTGTGCATTCCGTGGATATGCTGGAAGATGCAAAGCTTCTTATTGGTGGTAGAAAGCCCATTCTTCAGTGAGTTGTAATAATCAAAGTTATAAAAGTCTATTCCTCTGCTTTTGGCTGTCTGGGAAGACTGTTCCCATTTGCTGAGGTCAAGATTATCCGCATCTGAACTGCTTGTAGTGTATTGATTTATAAGACATGAATCTGCAATATAGAAAATATTTTTCAGAGAAAGTGGCAGATATTTATATGCTGAAAGCTTTGTCAGCGATAAGTATGTCAGAAGTTTCTTTGAGGTGAATGTTGCCTTGTATTCATACACATTATCAATTTTGCCCAGCATATTTTCAGCGTCACCCGAATATTTGTCGTTGTCTGCATATAATCTTACTGTGTAGCCATTATCGTGCATACTGCTGTAAAAAAAGTTTGCTTCATCGCTGTTCCAGCAGTTTTTGTTTGATTCTATCAGACTTATGGTGTAGTCGGTTTCGTGCGCAGTCAGAAGTGAGGGCATAGATAATGCCGTGTGCAGTATTTCACTGTTTACATCGTCAAAATAAATAAAGTCCGAAAGCGTATCATAATATTCGGGGTGATTTTCCAGCCATTCATCAAAGAAGCCTGAATAATAGGTATCCATTATAAAGACGATGACGTTTTCGTTTGACGATACCTCATACTGTTCCGCACCGTTCAGGGTGTAGCCTGTTTTTTCACGTGATTGCTTTTCCGAAAGACCGTTTATCATCATATACGACAGTGCAGAACCCTGCATAATAAGCAGCAGTCCTGTGGCAGCCGAGCAGATACGCAGTATGTTCTTCATACTTTTATTATAGCAGCAGTAGATAATATATGGGACAAGAACGATAACACCAAGCCATAACAGCAGGTTTATGATTGTTAACGCAGCGGAGGCATTTTCCTGAGCACCGTTGATAAATGTGCTGACGTTGAGGAAAGCGTTCTGGATATATGAAATAACACATAAAGCTGTGAATATCATTGCTATAAAATCAAGATTTTTACCCTTGATAAAATATGCAGCACCGAATGAAAGAAGTATGAGTATAGCAATATCATAAGAGACGGGGGAAGTATGTCCATAAATATGAATTTCCACTCGCTCATATTGGCAAAATAGGTTTCATAAACGCCGTAAATGAAGTACATGAAAGTGAATGTGACGGCGGGAATGATGATGACTTTTAATCTCTGAAGATAAGTCCTTTTGTCGCTGTTATTTTCCCTGAATACCGAAACAGGGCTTCTGTATTGGTATGAAAGCGGTTTTGGAAGTGATGAAAGAGTGATGCTTTGGGGATTGTCGCTTTTTTTGTATCTGATAAGCAGCAGAACAAATGTTAACACCTGAATCGCAGATGACAAATAAAGCAATATTGACGATAACAATATAAGAAAATCAACAAGTGCTATTGTAGATTCAGTCTCCAGTATTTGACCATTTTTGACAGAGACAGTTACATAAAATATTGCAAATTGGATAGAAGACCTCAGAAGTGGGTGTTTCTGAGCATTTTTTATCTCTGCATTAAACTTTATGATGTTTAATGCTATTATAATGACAAATGAGATAAGAAAAGGTATATTGCCTATTGTTAAACTGATGTACATAGATGATACCCCTTTTGTGTTAAAATGTTAAAATTATCTCTATAAACAATTACAGCACATTATATCATAATACATAATAACTGTCAATATTGATGTCAAACAAATGTAATATGTTTGCTTTCTGACAATTTGTTGTATATAGCATAAAGGTCGTTTGTGATTGACATGCCCCTCAAATTATGCTACAATAAAACAAATCACACTTGGGGGAAATAAAATGAACGCTAAAACTATGTTTGGTATCCTTACATCGCTTGTCATGCTGGCAGGGACAGCCTGCGGAGCTGCTGACGGAACATCTGCTGAGGCTGACACCTCCGTGCAGGAGGACACCCTTTCCGCAAAGACCTTCACCGCAGACAGCTCCAATGTAAAGCTTCTGGGAAGGGATTACCTTGCCGATGACGGCACTCTCTGGGTAGTCCATTCCGCTTCGGGCGTGGAGTTCAGCTTTATGGGAACAAAGGCTTCCGTTACCATTGTGGGCGACAGCGGTGCGGGAACTGCTCAGAACAGCGGAAATGAAGCACGATTTGCAGTTTATGTAAACGGCAAGCTTACCATGGACGAGCTTGTTACCGAGCCTGAAAAGACCTACGAGATTTTCTCGTCAGATGCCGAGGCGGAGACGGTTGTCCGTATCATCAAGCTTTCCGAGTCCGCAAACAGCACCTTCGGCATAAAGAGCATTGACGCTGAATGCACAGGCGGCATACAGCCCACCGCTCCAAAGGACATGAAGATCGAATTTATCGGCGACTCCATCACCTGCGGCTACGGCGTTGATGATGAGGTAAAGGAGCATCATTTCTCCACCGCTACCGAAAATGCCACAAAGACCTATGCTTTCAAAACAGCCGAAAATCTTGATGCTGACTGGAGCTTTGTTTCATTCAGCGGTCACGGAATAATCTCGGGCTACACCGATAACGGTCAGAAGCAGACCCAGCAGACCGTTCCGCCTTACTATGCAAAGCTTGGCAGGTCATACGGAAGCAAGAGCGGCAATTTCCTTGTTCAGGACAAGGACTGGGATTTCAACAGCTTCGTTCCCGATGTTATCGTTATAAACCTTGGCACAAACGATGACTCCTACTGCAAGGGCGACGATGAAAAGGCTATGGAATATGCGGAAGCATATGAACAGTTCATTGAAGAAGTCCGTTCTCACAACAGCAATGCACAGATAATCTGCACCCTTGGCATTATGGGCGACAGGCTTTATCCGTTCATCGAGTATGCCGTAAGCGAATACACCGAGAAAACAGGCGATACTAAGGTGAGCGCAATGAAGTTTGATGTCCAGAACCAGGCTGACGGCTATGCCGCTGACTGGCACCCCACCGAGGCTACTCACGAAAAGGCAGCTCAGAAGCTGACCGATGAGATAAAGTCTATACTTGGACTTTCATAATTATCAAAACATAAATAAAGGCTGAATATCATGCAACTTTAGAGTGCATGATATTCAGCCTTTTGTGTTATTTCAGTGTTATGTCACAGCCTTTTATACTTTCTCAGTTTTTTAATTTGTCGCTTTAAATTATAACACTTTTATATTAGTGTCTCAATGAGGCGATTTTCTGATCCAAATGCAAACAGCATCAAAGCATATTTTCCCTGCTTTGATGCTGAATTTTTATCCCTTTACCGCCCCTGCGATAACACCCTCGATGATGTACCGCTGGCAGAAAAGGTAAAACACTATTATTGGTATAATGGCAAGCACAAGCATTGCCATAAATCCGCCCCAGTTGACCGAGCCGTATGCGCCCTGCATTGCTATCTGTATTGCTACAGGCAGGGTCTTGTATCTGCTGCCGAGTATCAGGTAGGGGAGCAGATAATCGTTCCATATCCACATGGCGTTCAGAATGGCAACGGTTATGGCTGTGGGCTTGAGGATAGGGAAAACTATCCTGAAAAATGTCTGAACAGGGGTGCAGCCATCTATCTCGGCGGCCTCCTCCAGCTCATAGGGTATGCTTTTCACGAAGCCCGAAAGCATAAACACCGACAGCCCCGAACCGAAGCCCAGATACGCTATAATTATTCCCAAAGGATTATTGAAGTGTATTTTCGTCACAACGTAGGTCATGGTGTACATTACCATCTGGAACGGTACTATCATTGAAAAGATGAACAGGCTGCTTATTATCCTGCTGACCTTTGAGCGCTCCCGCTCCAGATACCATGCGGTCATGGAGGTGAAAAACACGATTGCAGCCACGCTCAGGACTGTGATGAACACCGAGCGGCCGAATGAACCGATTATGCCTGCGCTTTGTATGCCTGTGCGGTAGTTTTCAAGCCCTGCAAAGGTGTCGGCAGTAGGGAAGCTGAAGGGGTTTCCCATGATGCTGAATTTGGTCTTGAACGAATTTAGGAACACCACAAAAATAGGGAACAGGAAAACTGCGGAAAGAAATATCAGCAGAATGAACGTTCCCACCCTGCTCTTTTTCATGACTGCACCTCCCTTCGGCTTGTGATCTTAAGCTGCACAAAGGCGATAACGGCTGTGATAGCAAAGAAAATGACCGCCTTTGCCTGACCTGCGCCCTGCCAGCCCGTTCTGCCGTAAAATGTGTTGTAGATATCCAGCGCCAGCATTGCCGTTTCACGTCCGGGAGCGCCTGCGGTGAGGGCAAGGTTCTGGTCAAAAAGCTTGAAGGAGTTTGTCAGCGTGAGGAATGTGCATATGGTCACAGAGGGCATCACCATGGGAATGGTTATTTTCCGCAGTATCTGCCCGTGGGAAGCGCCGTCAATTTCAGCTGCTTCGTTCAGGTCACGGGGGATATTCTGCAGTCCTGCGATATAAATGACCATCATATAGCCGATAAGCTGCCAGTTCGTGAGTATAACCAGTCCCCAGAAGCCGTATTCGGCTTTGAATGTGATATCCACGCCGAATATTGCCAGCACGCCGTTTATGATAAGGTTCCAGATATATCCCAGCACTATGCCGCCGATGAGGTTCGGCATAAAAAATATTGTTCGGAAAATGTTTGTGCCTTTTATGCCCTTGGTCAGCAGCAGAGCCAGCAGGAACGCAAAGACATTTACGGTTATGACCGATACGACGGTGAATTTTACCGTGAACCACAGTGCGTTTGTGAAATCGCTGTTGGAAAATGCCCGCCTGTAGTTGTCAAGACCGCTCCATTTTGCGTTGCTCACCGTGGTAAATTTGCAGAAAGACAGCCATATTCCCATGATAAAGGGGATAATGAACGCCATTACAAACGCCGCAAAGGTCGGCAGGACGAACAGGGGAAAATATCTCGGAAGATTTTTCTTCATTGCAAAATCTCCTTTCGGTAATGTCGATAAGTGTCAGCTCAGTGCCGAGCTTTCATTTTCCCACGAGGTTATCACAATCTCACGGACATATTCCCAGTCCCTGCTTCCCTGAGCATACTGGAGAAGCGCAGAACCGAAGTCGTCCTTGAAGGTCTGGCTGGGGAACACGGTGAAGCTCCAGGGAATGCTGCGGATATTTTCCTTGTCCATCCACCTGAGCACCTCACGGCTGAGAGGGTCGGCAGGCTTTTCTTCATCGGTGAATGTGTCAAAGGGAGCGATAAAGCCAAGCTTATTTACTGCAAAATCCTTGCCTGTTTTGCTGGAATAGAGCCAGAAAAGGAAATCCTTTGCCGCCTGCTGCTCCTCGGGCTTGGCTGTGGAATTGATGCAGAGGTAATTTTCGGTGCCGATGCAAAGCCCCTGCTCTTCCTCGCCCTCGATGCCTGTATAGATAGGCAGCATTTTGATGTTATCCTCCGAAACAACGTTGCCCTGAATGCCGCTTATCTGCGACCATGCCCAGCTGCCGTTCTGCACCATTGCGCACTGACCAAGGGCAAATTCTGCCATGGATTCGTCGGTTATCTTTGAGCCGAGCATTTTTCTGTCCACGGTGGAGTTGTTGATATAAAGGTCAAAGATGTTTCTGAAATTATCGCTGTAGTCGAAGTTTATCTTGCCTATTCCGCTGCCTGTCAGGTCGATGTCGTTTTTCTCAAACTCATAGGCAATGGGTACATTTGCCAGATGAGTTGTCCAGCGCCAGTCATCGCCCGATTTAAGAGATGTTGCCGCAAACACGCCCTTTATTCCCAGAGCATCGGCATTTGCCTGCATATCCTCCACCAGCGCTTTGAGCTTATCAAAGGAGTTTACTTCGTCCATGGAAACAAAGTCGGTGGTTCGGCTGTCAAGGGCAAAATACCGTTCAATTATCTCGTCATTGTAGATTATGCCGTAACCCTCCACGGTGTAGGGGATACCGTATGCCATGCCGTTGGTTGAAACGGCTGCGGTCTTATCGGTAAGATGCTTGTAGATGTCGCTGTCGGTCAGGTCAAGGCAGTAGTCACGCCAGTTTGCGTATCCTCTGGGGCCGTTTATCTGGAATATGGTGGGTGCTTCCGATGTGGACATTTTTGCGCTGAGGGTCTGCTCATAGGTATTGTTTGCAGCAGTTTCCACGATAAGAGTGTTGCCTGTTTCTTCCTTGTATTTTGCGGCTACCTCGTCATAAACTGAGGCGACCTCGGGCTTGAAGTTCAGAAATCTTATTGTGGTTTTCTTTGCGGTGTCGGACTGACCCACAGTATTGTTATCTGCGGCGTTGTCATTTTTCTGTCCGCAGGCTGTCAGTGTTGAGGAAAGCATTGACAAAGCTGTCACGCAAAGCAGTATTTTTCTTGTATTCATAAAAGCATATCCTTTCAATTTACTTTTATGAATAGTATAAATTTTGCCGGAAGTATTATTCATCAGGCAATTTTTTCATAAAAAAAGCGCCTGCACTGCATAGCAGCACAGACGCCTTGTTTTGTGTTATAAAATTACATTCCTATTACGGAAAGCTGATCGGGGAACAGTACGATGATAAACTGGGAAACCAGAACAACTGCGATAAGAGCGATGGGATATGCAGCTGCATATGCGGAAGCTACATCATCGGTCTTTGCAACATTGATAAGGGTTCCGAGTGCAGGGGTAGAAGTCATACCGCCTGTGATACCGCCCAGATTGTTGAAGAGGGGAAGCTTGATAACGTACTTTGCAATAATAAAGCCGACTACCATGGGAACGATAGTCATGAGCGCACCCTCCAAGAAGTAGATGG
>OHEB01000636.1_pt1 | contig 13285 bp, 5 predicted proteins | sample 1567081 | NCBI WGS metagenome assembly OHEB01 (sample SAMEA3879569, study PRJEB24766) | human gut metagenome | biome: human-associated habitat; feature: feces | place: USA | collected 1985/1987 | reverse complement strand
TACCGACACGTTTACCCTGCCGCAGGAGGTTCTGAACAAGGCGGCGACCTATTATGCCAGCGTCAACGAAGCCTTCGGCCTTCAGGCACAGGATTTTTCCATAGCCGAGCCGGACCTGAGCTGGAGCGCGTTTATGAACCCGCCCGAGCAGCCTATTAACGAAGCTGACTATGTAGTCCCCGTACCGCTCATTCAAAACGACAAACTGCACAACGTCCCGAATATTGACTTTTTCAACCTCTGTTTCAGCAAAAGCAACGAAACATACGGAAGCGGCGGAAAATACGGCGTCAGCAGAGAACTGTATGCCAAGTTTATGCGCAACCAAAAAGCCACGGCCAATTTTTACCACGTCGGCAGCTACGGCAGCCTTTCGTTTGACGAAGCGCGCATCATCGCCAAAACCGAAATATTCGACAAATACGGCATTGCCTATATCCAAAACCGCAGTATGGGCGCCTATCTGTATTATGCCCTGATGAAAAACCAGGACAAAGGCGGTTCCGTTGCCGCAATCGCCTCCACGATAACCGATTTTTATGATTTGAACGGGAAAACGCTGCCAGACAGCCAGAGACAGGCTCTGGAAAACCTGAGCCTCGGCCGGGACGTCAATACCGATGACTGGCACGAAATGATTGCGGCAATTAACGCAACGGCATCTGACCAGACGCAGGAAAACAATCTGTATGCTGCCATCCAGCAAAGCCAGTTCAATATGCCGGTTCCTTATGACGCAGCAAATGCCGAAGAAATTGCCCGACAGGCGGTTATCAACTCGAGTTTTGCTTATGAGCCGACGCTTGATTTAGACGGACAGACCGGCATTCCTATGCTGGACAATGAAGATTTCAATCTGTTTGCGGATAACCCTTTTCTGACGGAAATATCCCATGAAACCGCCAATGCCGACAACGAAAAAGAAATCATGGAATCCCAAAAACAAAAGGATATGGAAACGTTTTGCAAAATTTATGCGCAATGCAGTTACAACAATGTTATCAGGCTTTCTTACGGAGAAAAGCGCCAAGCTTTTGACGCTGCAAACAAAGCCCTTGCCCGGCAGGGAATTTACGGCAAAATCGACCGCGGGCTTTACTGCGCGGGAATGAGTATGGCCAGCTTCTGCCAGGCATACGAAATCTTCAAAAAGGAAAATCCCGAAAGCTTTGTCGGCGAAGCCGTCGGCAGCATTATTGAAAAATGCAAAATCAGCGCTCACAGTACAACCGGTATGCGGGATATATACAAAAAATACTCCAACCGCATTATCTATTCGGAAAATCTGGAACGCGACATCAAGGACCATATGCGCAACCATCCCAATTCTATCCTGCAAAGCGGTTTCAGAAGAAACGCCGCGGGCAACCAGCATTATAACGGCTTTTTCCCGTCGATGAATACGGCATCGCAGGACGCCTATACCTATTGCGCTTTCAATAACAATCACTGGGGCAACGAGAATACGTTTTCCAACGTTTTACGCGACAGGCGCCGTGCCCGGTTCGGCAAAGGCGGATGGTATGTTGACGTTACGGCCTGGATTGACGACGAAGCCGATACCAGAATCAGGCGCGAACTGGAAAAACGCGCCGAACTGCGGCAGAAACTTGAGCCGGTTTCCATCCCCACTATTACGCAACATTATTTCAATAATATTTCGACGCTCTTAAACAAAAAGCTATCGGGCAGAAATTAATTTTGTAAAATGCAGTACGACAAAAGACTGCAAATAAAGGTGGTGAAAAAAAGCGGCGGCCACAAATAAAGAAAGCGGATAAAGGCGGCGACCACAAATAAAGAAAGCGAATAAAAGCGGCAGCCGCAAATAAAGACGATGGATAAAAGCAGGTGCCGCAAATAAAGGCGACGAAAAAAAAGCGGCGGTATATTACCAGCGGCCGTGCTGCCGTCTTTTCAACAATTGATTTTTTATGCGGGAAAACAGGTTCCCTGTCTGTTCCTGTTTTTGCTCTGCGCCCGGTTCGGGATTCGGGGAACAAACACCGGCTCCGGCATTATGCCCTCTCCGGGAAACTGCTGAATTGGAGGCAATGGCTGAAGATGAAGCCGAAACGGCAGCGGCATCTGCGGAAGGAGCAACGGTATGCTGAAGCTGTGCGGCACGAATTTTGGCTAAAATTCCGGCAGCTTTCTGCGGTTTGGCAAAACTCAAATCCTGCAAAGGACTGTTCTCGCTGACACGGTGGTTTATCAATACGGCTGCAACATAGTGGCTGTTATACCCTTCTTTTGCATATTGGTGTTTTTCGTCAGCGCAAAAAGCGGCAAGCCGCTCATAAATATCATCGGCGCCTTTGTACGCCAATTGCCGGGCGATTTCGAAATTGCGCACCAGCCCATGAACCGTTTCCAACATCAATTCTTTTATTTTCTTTGAATGGTCGAGGGTTCCTTCTTCTTCAAACAGCCGACGGGCTATTTCAAAATTAGCATCGGCAGCGATAAGCAGCCGGCGGGTTGAAATTTCCGGATTTTCTCCCTTGCGAAAAAAATCATGAGCGGCAATATTGTTTAATGCCAACTCGGGAAAATCATCAATCGTCTGCTCTTCATCGGCATGGACGCGAAAGCCTTTCAGAAAATCATACATTTTCCGAGACGACTTTACCTGAGAAAGATATTCTGCCGGCGGTTTTTGCAGCTGATAGACGTTCAGCCCCGATCTTTCATCAACTATTTTATCCAGAACGTTCCGAGAAGCGGCGTAATCGAAAGTTAATGCCAGCAGGTCGCTTTGCCGTAACAGCCAATAGTTTACGGCGATATCCGCGACAAAATCCGCATCTTTCTCCCTGCGGCCGCACTGAGCTTCAAGCAAAAGCCCAAGACACTTGGATATACTGGGAATTTCGGCATCTGTTTCCGTGCGGGGAATTACGCCGGTTTCCGTATCGCGGCTGTAGATATGCAGCAGGCGGGAAAAAACGGTGGAAAATTCTTTGGCTATGCCTTCGTCCTGCATTCCCGAACGGCAAACTCCGCCGGTTGCCAGAGATACCGATAATCCTGACACAGCCTTATAACACAAATCCGGATACTGCAGCCAACGCACCGGCTTATTCCCCTGCTCCAACAACCCAACCAGGTGCAAAACCCGAAGGCGCTGTTCCGAGGCAAATCCTTCGGAACAGCGGATATGCCCAATTCCTGCCAAAACGGACAAAGGATAATCCTGCATCTCACAATCCGGCTGTTGCATCAGGCGGTTATACATTTCCGAAGCCGGATAGTCTCCAAGCTCGCCCATATTCAGAAACCCCATAGCGCAGAAGTTCCAGGCATCGCTGTAGTTTTCATCATATTGCAGTTTACCCTGCCGGGCGAGAATCTGCTGCGCCCGGAATGTCAGTTCCGGATTGCCTTCGGTTCTGGCTGCCACTTCCGTTTTTACATCATGACAGCCGTCTTCTGCCAACTTGGTCAAAAAAACGGTTTCTTCCAGTTTTTTCCGCGTCAAAACGGGTAAAGGCGGAAGCCTGCGCGCCAGTTTTTCCACTTCCGCCATTTGCTCCGGAGAAAGATTTTCCGACATCATCAGCAGCGCGGCCAATTCGCTTTCCGCTTCCGTTCCCTGAACCATAGCGGCGGCTTTGAAAACAGAAGCAGGCGTATTTTGAGGAGAGACCGTCGTATTTTGAGAAGATGGCGTCGTATTTTGAGAAGATGCCGTCATATTTTGAGAAGATGCCGAAGCAGGAAATATCGAAACCGCAGCGGATGCGTTTTGGTCTTGCGGCGATGCCGGAGCGGAAAGCACAGGAGCTGCCGCTGCCAGAGAGGCTGAAATACCGTTCAGGGAGATGCGCGCCACCACCTCCATATTTCGGGCATGATGGCGGGAGCGAAACCATAATGCGCCAAGTACCGGCACATATGCCGATGTTTCTTCAGGATAATCGGCAAGGTGCATTTCTATCCGCTGCAACAATTTTGCAGCAACGCCCGGATTGCCGGACGACGCCAATATGCCGCGGCAAAAATCCGGCGTCAACGGACGCTTTTCGTTGCGATGTTTCATCACTTCTGCCGCCGTCAGCAGCGGGCTTTTTTCTGCGGTAACCAATATCGGATGCAACATTGGGCTTCCTTTCCTTTTTCAATTGTCTTCCCTGTCCTGCCCTGATAACGTGCGACAAGGCCGACGTTTGTTTCATATAAGCCTGGGACGGGACGACACAGCACCGGAGCTTCTGCGGGAGCTGAGACTGCGAGGTCAGCGCGTAAACGGCTTTTTCAGCAGCAGACGGTTATATCCGCAGCCGGGGCGCGTCAGTTTGGCCAATTCAGGCGGCTGGCGCTTATATCCCAGTTCCGCAACAGCCAGACGGAAGAGTTCCAGCGGTTTGCGCGGATCCTGCTCCAGCCGTCCGCTTTTGCCGAAACGCACATTATAAATCGACTTGTAAACGTCTTCCGGGGGTTCCGCTTTGCGGGCGTAAGCTTCGCAATAAACATTCAACAGCGCTTTAAGCCCATTATCGCGCAAATCTGTCCGCGGCTTGTTTACAAAAGGCTCGCGATTGGCGAGGGCAATCAGGCGGAAGTTGGACAATGCGCCGCGGTTGACGGCGGCAGCAAGCTCGCTGACAGTCGCGTTCCCTTCCTTTTGCGCAATCAGATAGTCTTCATAGAGGCGGGCTCCGGAGGTTTCCGGATAACGCAGCCACTGCGTTACGGTATTGCGGCAGACCCGAAAAGCAAAACATTCATGCAGCAGCCAGGCGGCTTCGTCAACGCTTCCGGCACGGGAAGCAAGCTCCGGCAGGCTGACATTCAGCAATTCCGGCGTTCCCTGATATTTTTCCTCCTGCAGGCATGCCCTCACGTTAACCCTCTGTTCCAAAAGCCGGGGGAGAAAAGCCTCGACAAAATGAAACCGGCACATCAGAGGCAAGAACCCGGCATAAATTTCTTTTCCCTGGCGCGCTAAAGCGGGAAATTCCCTGTCTGCCGGACGGACACCGACTGCATCAAGCAGCAGCGGGAACAACGCCTTTTCGCCATGCAGCATTTCGGGCGGCATTTCCCGCACATTGCGGAGCGCGTACAAAATGCGCTTCTGGCAGCCGGCACAGGCATCTTTTTGCGCCGGAGAAGACAATTCCGCCGCCGCCATGCCGAGCCAGGCTACAACATCAAATATGTCGCCGGGATTGGATTGCAGCAGCACCGCAGCACAAGGAGCAAGCAAATCGCCCATTTCCCCCATCAGAAAGATATCGGCAGCAGACGGTGCGTCATCATAAAGGCCGGGACGGATACCGGAGCCGGAAGGTGTATCGGGACGGATACCGGGGTCGGAAGGTGTATCGGGACGGATACCGGGGCCGGGATTGGAGGGTGTGTCGGATTGGATACCGGGGCCGGAAAGTGTATCGGGACGGATACTGCCGCTCCGGCAAAAGCCGCGCAGCATTCGCACCATATCGGGAGCCAGCCTTTCAGGATATGCCGAGTAAATGCCGGCATCAAGATTAAAACGGGGATTTTCGGGGTTATATACCGTCCCGGCATCGCCGCGGACGCCGTTTTTAACGCGTTTCAACAGTTTCTGCGCAATGCATGCCGAATTTGCAGTGTGCTTTTTCAATGCCGCAAAGCGACAGGAAAAAGCGTATTCTTCGGCAGTATAATTGTCATACGGGAAAAATTCATTGACAAGGATGGCTGCTTTTTCGATAATTTTCGGCGTGGCGACCGTCCGGGAAACCATCGCTTCAACATAAGGCAGGTATGCGTCTATCTCCTGCGGCGCGGCAGATAAACGGTTCTCTATCATATCCAGCAGTTTTCCGGCAACGCTCTGGTTAGCGGACGACGTCAGAATCTCGCGGCAGAAATCCGGCGTCAACGGAACGCCGGACTTGCGGCGCTCCTGCAGCATGACGCTGCAGTGCAGAGGGCTTTGCGGATTGGTTATTTCCAGTTTCATCGCCACCCCCGTTTTTCTTATTCCCTGATTTCAAACGCGCAGAAAATATCTTTTGCCAGCGACGTTCGGGACAAGACGTTTTTCATCCCTTTGGACGTAACGGCAGCAAAACGGCCGATAAAAACGTTTGCCACTTCCGGCGCATTGACAGCATCTTCCAGCTCGGCAAGCGTCGTTACCTCACGGCTGCCCGCAAGATTTTTGACGACGGCCTCTTCCCCCTCGGCATGAAGCGGATATATCCGGCAGCCGCCGAATTCCTTATACGGGCGGGCCAATACAGCCTGCAGCACGACGGTTTCTATCTGCCCTTTGTCATAACGCTTTTCCATAATGCTTATCTCCCATTCAGTTTTTTGTTCAATGCTGCTTTTACCGGCAGGCCTTTTTCGTATTCGACGTTCGTCAACTGCAAAGCATCAATGTTCTGCTTTTCGTTTTCGCCCATATTTTGCAGAAAATAGCAAAATTCCACGGCATTTTCATCCCCGCTGCTGCCCATTCCCATTTCTGTGTCAATGCGCAGCATCAGCGACGATACGACATGCGCATTGGTAACCCCTTCGTGCATCATCGTCTGTTTGCTCAGGTAATTGCCGATAATTTCATATTCGCCGGTCTTGTTGACCTCGTTCAGGTTGACGTAAAAGACGCCGCTTTTGCTCAATTTGGCCTTATCGTCGTCGCTGACGTCAAAGTCAGCCAGAATCAACGTATTCTGATTGGCTTTGTTATAGACTATTCCGGCGACCCCGGTCTTTTGGTTCTCGCGGTCATTGACAAAGACAACGGTGGTGAAAAAGGCGTCGTTTTTGTCAGAGGCAATTTCGCAGCTCATTTTTCCGTTGTTTACGCAGTCCTCGCCGTATTGCGCCAGCTCTTCCAGATACGCATCAACATCCAGATGCGGCGCCTCTTTGGCATATTTTTTGATATTGTGGCTGCGCATACTCTTGATGATAAAGCTGTCGGCAAACTGGTTGGCATTAATCAGGCTCTCGCGGTCAATCCTCGCACCCTCGCCGTGAACCGGAGCCATATACACCTGTTTCAAAGGCTTTTCGGCCGTGGTTTCCAAATCATAGTTCGGGACGAAAATGCTCTGTCCCTCGTTTTCCCTGGCCAGCATCTGCGTCGCTTCCAGCAGCGTATTGTCGTCAAACACGTCTTCGGCGGACAGTTTCTGCCCCTGCAATTCGTCCTTGTACTCCTCGCGGATGGACGCTATCAGCACTTCCTTAATCTCGTCAAGGGCAACACTCGGCAGGTCTTCGGGGCGGGCATTGTAAGTCTTGGCAACGGAATCTTCGCCGACATAACCGGCAAATTCAAAATTCAGCCCTTTGGCCGTTTGCTGCAAAGACTTCCACAGCCCCTCAATCTTTTCATAATCCGCTTTGCGGTCTTCCGAATCACGCAACAGGCTGTTGATGCTGTCAGGGATTATCATATCCTTTAATTTGACGGCGACTTCGTTTTCAAGCCTTGTGCCGCGCACCAGAAGCTGTTCCTTTTCTCGGCGGGCAATACGCTTGTTCAGCTCCCACGCCACCTCTTCCTGCGTCTGCGGCTTGACGGCGCGGCCGAGCTTGGAGAAAATCCCGGCGCCGGACGACTTGCCGCGCGGCTGGTCAATCTTGGCGTGCTGATAAAGTTTGAACACATAACGCAGGTCAACGACTGCCTGATTTTCCAGATACGAGGTATAGCGTTCGGGCAGCGTTTCGTCCTTGGCGGCTTTGGTGATGATGTTTTCGGCTTCGGAAAGCAGGGCTCCGTATTGCGTCGCAACTTTAATTGTGCGGTCTATATGCCGGATATTAAACAATTCTTCCTGCGGAATCTTTTTCTTTTCTTCCGGCGTCAGCCCGACAGTGCGGAAATACATCAGCGTTTCGGCAAGCTGTTCGGGATTGCGGTCAAACGTTTCCGGATCCATCATATAAACGTGGTATGCCGGCACGCCGGTCAGGTGCTTTAAGGTACGCGACAGGTAGTCGGCCTTTTCCGCGTCGGCAATCTGGCGGATGTCAATCCCCATACCCTGACGGGAAATCATCGGCTTGGTTAGTTCTTTGGCGCTTGAGCCCATATCCTCGGTCGCCTGATTGGCGGTACCGAGAAACATAAATGTTTCGGGAATCTTCGACCGCTTAATCGTGAACTCCTTGTCGTCTTCTCCCTTGAGTTTCAGTTCATCGGCGCCGGGTTCAGAGAAAAAGGCCTCAATTTTGAGCCAGGCGTCAACCACAGGGCCGCGGTTCGACTCATCGCGGATGACCATGCGGCCGTAGTCGGGGGAATCCGGATCCACCAGCGCCCGCAGCAACGGGCCGTTGGAAACGACGAAACCCAAAGAGCTATGGTCTTTTTCATACGGAATGTTTTCCATTTCCATCACTTTGTCTATCACGCCTTCAACAAAAGCCGAATCGCCTTTGACCGCGTTCCAGTCAATCGCCGTGATGCGCTTTCCGTCGCGGGTTTCCTGCGTTACGACATCATTTCCGAACATCTTTTTCATGTAAGCGACGGCATTTTGGGACAATGCCTGTTCCGGGTCCATATTGCCCATTTTGACGCGGGCGTCAATCTTGCGCTGTTTGCGGGTTTCGTCAACGCTGAACGTCGTTACCTTGTACAGTTCGTCGGGATTATCTATATTGTTGCAGTCGACAACCAGCGCGCCTTTCGGGTGAACCAAAGCGCCGATGGCCTTGGTCAGGTAAGTCTTACCGTTACCGGGAGCTCCCATTGTCGTATAGCCGTAGCTTTTGCTTTCCTCCGGGGTACGCCCCTTGTCCAGGCGCAACAGCATTTCGGTCATATCTTTCATCATCGTCGGGTCGGTTACAACATTGCGGATGAGGCGGCCGTAGACGGCTTCTTTCGGTTCGTCGCGCATGGTCGGGATATAAATTGCGTCCTCTTCCGATGCCAGCCAGGTAATCTTTCCGGTAATTTTGTCGGCGATGGGAACGGGAAATTCCTCGGTACCGAATTTATGCTTATAAATTTTCGCCATTACTTTTCTCCTTTAATTATCATGGCTGCCCATTGTTTTATTTTAACATATTTTTTGCTGCCGGGCAAGAGCAGAAACGCTGCTGCCGCGGCTTAAATCCAAATATCAGCGCCTTTTCAGGGATTTTAAGGTTTCAATTATTAGTTTTTCCTTAACGCCGTTGGTCATCGGCTCTTTTATCTGACTGTGTTTCATCCTTTTTTTCAACATCTCCATAATTTTTCCGGGTATCTGGTCGCCGGAAACGATGCCGTCGACATAATCTATCCGGTCGCAGCCCTTAGCCTGCATTTCCCTGACCAGCGGCTTGGTATAATTGCTTTCCCCCTGATCCATAAAGAAACTGTCGAACGTCAGCTGTTCGTTTTTCTCCAGCATGGTTTTCAGACAGCCGTTGACATCGGTCGAACCGTAGTCGTTGTTGCCGCCGTCAGTTACGGAAAAGATATGGGTAAAGCCGCTCTTGACATGAGGGTGTTTTGCCATATCCGAGGAAACATCCTTCAAAAACTCCTTTACCGCCGGAATCAAAAAGTCGTTGCAGCCGCCCTGCCCCCGGCGAACGCTTTCCAGACGTTTCGCAATCTCTTTGGTTTTGTCGTCGGGGAGCGCTACAGTCAGCGGGTAAGGCTCGCCCATCATATAAATATAGACGTTGATTTCCTTAAAACTGCGCGCGGCTTCATACAAAATGCAGGAGATGGCCAAAGCGTTGTCAAACGGCCTGCCGGTCATGGAACCGGAACCGTCAATGAGGATTCCGAAATTAGACTGCGGAAGCTGTACTTCTTTGATTTTCTCGTCTTCAGAGTATTTATAACGGGTGCGGAAACGCTCCAAATCCTTTTTGCCGATGTTCGGGTCGCCGCGGCGAAGCTTCTGCTGGAGGGCGACGTGGCGCTGCAAATCTATGGTGCGACCGCCCTGAACCGGAATTTGGGTCATTTTTTCCTTGGTCCGTTCGTGGCCGCGGCGGACGCTGTCAAACTTGTTTTGTTTGATGATTTCGCCGATAAGCTTTTTCGCCTGGGCTATTTCGTTGGAATACTGCGCGATATATTTCTGATATTCGTCCCAATTGCCTTCGCGGTAAAAGCGTGCAGCCTGCATATTGTCTTCGCTGAGCTTGACCATATCATCAATCGAAATCAGGCTCGGCATATCGTTTTGCGGCAGATAATCCTCCAGGCTGTTTTCACTGCGCCCGTGTTGCTGACTGTCTAACGCACCGCTTTCCTGCGGCGCACCGCGACTATCAGCATTGTCGCCGCGTTTGGGCAAATCATTGGCCTTCATGCCGTTTTCGCCGGCCTGCCTTTTCAATTCGCGGATGCTCTCTGCCTTTTCCAGCAACTCTTTTATCTGCCCGTCGCTGAGGCGCGGCTGATAAATGTCGGTATTCGGCAGGCGGAACTGACCGGTATCGGGAAAGCCGGAGTTACCGTGCTGCTGCGATTGGCCGGAGTTGCCGGAGGACTGCGGAGAGCCGGACGAGGATTGCCGAGCACCGGAGGAACCCTGCTGCGTGTTGTCGGAAGAGTGCTGAGCGTCGGATTGGCTATCGGCAGACCGACTGCCGGAGTTACCGTGCTGCTGCGATTGATTGGAGTTGCCGGAGGACTGCGGAGAGCCGGACTGGCCGTTATCTGACTGCTGCTGACCGGTGTTGCTTTGCTGCTGTCCTGTTTCATTGCCGGAACCCCTGCCTTGCTGATTTTGGTTTCCCATCGGCGGAGTCGGCAAAGGCGGCATACCGGGCATTCCGCTACCGGCACCCTGCCCTGACTGAGACTGCCCCTGCCCGCTTTGCGACTGCTGAGGCTGCCCCTGCCCGCTTTGTGACTGTTGAGGTTGCCCTTGTTCCTGTCCGCCCTGAGACTGGTTCGGCTGTGCGGAGGAACTGTTCTGTTGTTGCCCCGAGTTCTCCTGTTGCTGGTTTTGAGCACTGCCTTGCTGCCGGTTTGAGGTGCCTTGCCCTTCACCCTGTTCTCCCTGCTGAGAAGACGAACCGTTCTGACCGGACTGCTGCTGATTCTGCATCCGGCTGACCTGATCTTCCAGCTGTTTCTCCGCCGCTTTATATATATCTTCCATGTGCGGAGCGACAAACAGGTCAAAAAACTCATCCGTCATGGCGACACGGCGGCGGCTCATTGCCGTCATCCGTTTGTTATAAATCGTTTCATTCAGGATTTTCAACCCTTTGTTCGGCTGAGAGGTTTCAAACTTATCGCAGATTTCGCGGATGCGTTCAAAACATTCGGCGGCTCCCATTTTGCGGCCGTCGGCATCTATGCCGCTCAAAAGTTCCGGATACAGGTTCAGGCTGTGCCAATCTTCCATTTTGTGGTTTTCTATCAGACCGTTATTGGCAAAAAAACTGTTGCGGGCAATGGCCTTGACGTGAGCAATGCGTTTTTCGGCGCTGGCGGCCATTTCCTTTTCGGCATCTTCCATTTTCAACGGTGCCACATATTTACGGCCGACATTGATATCCGCCTCAAGCTCGTTTAAATGCGCCCGGTCAAAATCGCCGCCGAAATTGACCGCATAACGGTTGGCATACATATTTTCCAGTTCGTCGAAAAAGTAAAAACGGTAAGTATACTCGGCTTTCAGGCGCGCCGCCTTTTTTGCCGAGGCCTTCCATGCCGGCATATCGTTGCGCGCCGCGGCTTCTTCCATTTCCTTAACCAAAGCTTCCTGCTGTTTTTGAATTTCCTCCATCCGCGGAGAATTGGTAAACTGCGTCCCTTTGGAATGGGCTATTTCGTGATTCATAGCCGTTGCGGCCGCATCAACGCCGGCAACAAGCGTCCATAACATGTCATCAATGATAAGATTTTGTTCGGGAACAAAACAATAGCTGATATTCGGGTAGCCGTTTTCGCTCCATACCAGCCTGGTATCCTGATTTTCCACCGCGCTTTCGACAATATGTGCATGGCGCTGCAGTTCCTGCTGCATATATGACGACGAAGCGATGCGGCGCCAGATTTTACTGTGCGAAATACGGTCTGCCTGATTGCTCCGGTCCCATTTTTCCTGCATTTCAGGACGGGCGGCATATAACGCCAAAGCCGTTCCCCAGAAAAACTGCGATTCTTCGTCTTTCAGGTTCAACGGCGTTTTAAGGTCGCCGGTTTGCAGAAAATGCTCAAAATTCTCGCGATGGGACGCGAATACGGCTTTCTTATCCTCACTGTCCTGAAACATCGGCTCCAGCCGGTTCTGCAAATCACGGACATATTCTTCGCTTATATCTTCTTTACTTTTGGCGCCGAGGAATTTTTCGGAAAATTCTATCCGCAGGCGGTTCAGCGGATTTTTAACAATGTCTTTGATATGGCGGACACCGGCTTCGCGCCGGTAGTGCCCGGTATCCATAACGGCATCGGCGGCTTCTTTGTCCTGCTTTTGCAAAATATCCTTTATCCCCATAGCAGACCTCTTTCAGGCTTTTTTTTACATAATTTAATATACTTTAGCATACTTTTCGGGGCTTAGCAAGATTTTTTTAGCGCGCCCGCGGCGAGAAAAAATCAGCATGCACATGGCAGGCAAACAGCATAAATCCCTGTAAAACAAAAATCAAAGCGGCGTGTGTGTGTTTTATCTTCAGACTTGACTTGAGGTTTAAAAGGCTGTTATCTGATTTTAAATGATTTCCGGCTTTGGGGCAACTCTCAACTTTCTGGTTGAGACGCGTTACTACGAAAGGCCGTTTTTCGGAGAGAGACAAATGCTGAAATTTCCGGTTTTGAGTTTTTTGGGGGCGGCGGCGCTGTTTTTCACGGCCACGCTGACAGCCGGCATATATGGATTTAGCGCGTCTAAGCTGAACTTATGGCTGGCGCTCGGGCTGACCCTGGCGTTAAACCCGCTCGGGCTTAATGGAAAAAAGACGGCGGCCTGGGGACTATGCGCCGGCATTGCCGCGGCAGGCGCGTTTGCTCTTCCGGCGCAAATATGGAGCGTCTGGATATTTGCGGCTTTTCTGGCAGCGGGCGGACTGCTGAAACGACTTTACGGCAACGACGGGATGCCTAACAATGAGGCAAAAAACGGCAACTCAGGCAATGAGAAGGCAACCGAATACGGACGACTGATTATTTTGGCGGCAGCGTATTTCAACCTCTCATTCATCACCAATACCGGACATACCGACGTACAATACGACTTTGCATCGTGTTTTAACTATATCGAATATATTTTGGAAAACAACTTTCTGTTCTGGGAGGAAAATCCGCTATTGACCCGCCCGAGCTATTCGACCTACCACCCGATTTTGCATTTTCTGCTGG
>OHEB01000632.1_pt1 | contig 13329 bp, 9 predicted proteins | sample 1567081 | NCBI WGS metagenome assembly OHEB01 (sample SAMEA3879569, study PRJEB24766) | human gut metagenome | biome: human-associated habitat; feature: feces | place: USA | collected 1985/1987 | reverse complement strand
CTCCGGCATTTTCGTCTGCTGGATTCAGAGCATACAGAACGAAAGTCAATAATCCGAAGTTTGACCGGCTCATTGCAACAGTTGAGCAGCTTAACGACGTAATTGCAAACGATGACTCGCTTGGTGAGGGGTTCTGTATCGGACATAGCTATTTCTGTACAAACGCAACCATCAACGATGAATGGATGCGGTCTGTTGTCGAATATGAACTGATACCTCTTTTGAAAGAATACTGGTTTGACGAGGCAGTTAAAGTGAAGGATTGGAGCCGCACATTACGCGAGGTAGTCAAATGATCCGTGTCCAGAACGTTTATTATATGCTGGCTTATGCGTTCCAAGTGCTGCATGAGCAAGGGTATAAAAATGTCGCCACCGAAGAGTTTGATAATGTGGCTGAACTTCTGGCTGCTATTCTCTGCCGTGGAGTATCTGTCCAGATAAAGAGAGGCTTAATCAGACAATACATTTCGAGAGAGGAAGCACTTGCGTCTCCCCGTGGGAAACTTGAAATTGGTGAATCCATAAAGACACAGGTTATTCGCAAGAAACAGCTCGTTTGCAATTATGATGAGTTTTCGGTTGATGCCTACCCCAACCGAATCATCAAAACAACAATGGAATTGCTGCTTCGTGGAAGTATTTCAAAAGCCAGAAAAAAGGAGATCAGGAAGTTGATGATTTTCTTTGATGGCATCAGCATATTGGACATCCATAGTATCAACTGGGACATTCAATATGATCGCAATAATCAAACATATCGGATGTTGATAGCCGTTTGCCGATTTGTGATAAAAGGGCTTTTGCAAACGACAGCCGATGGCTCAACAAAGATTATGGATTATGCGGATGATCAAACAATGGCGAAGCTATACGAGAAGTTTATTCTCGGATACTATCAGCGTGAGCATCCAGAGTTAAAAGCATACTCTCCACAAATTGCGTGGCAAGTCACAGATGGGTACAGAACGCTTTTGCCGACGATGCAGTCTGACATTGTGATTACGAATAAGGCAGCAAAGAAAACGCTCATCATCGACGCCAAATACTACACGCACAATATGCAAATGAAAGCACCGTACATGACGCAGACGCTTCATTCTGGAAATCTGTATCAGATTTTCACCTATGTGAAGAACTGGTCTGCCGCGCCGAATGAGGTCGTTTCCGGTATGCTTTTATATGCGGGAACAGACGATGCGATTCAGCCAAACAATGATTATCAAATGAGCGGGAATCAGATCAGTGTGAAGACATTGGACATGGACTGTGACTTTTCTAAAATTGCAGCGCAGCTCGACAGCATTGCTGATCGGATAAAGTAGGGTGTAGGCACTGGACAGCCGTTCTTCTAATCTCACCGCTTCATAAACAAGCAGATATGCTCTCCGTGGAAAGGAGCAATCATGAATATACTTGAAAATCCCATACCGAATGAGGTGTTGGATAATGCAACAAGCCCTCTCACCGATGACAGGGCAGCGTACAAAGACAGCACCTACGAGATCGTTTCAAAGGTGGCTTACCTGATTGGCGTGCCAAAACGCATCTTTGACAACGAACATGAAGCCCCAAAAGTTGAAGTATACAATCGGTTGGACAGCGATAAAACAGCTCGAATTATAAGACATCTTTGCATTGTACGAACTGCGATTGAGCGTAACTTCAAGCGCATCAATGAACGCATGAGATTCCAGTATGAGACCATTCTGAGTATGCCGGAATATGTTCCGCAGGAAAGCATAAACCAGCTAAGTCTTGACGGAGTGAACTTCATCAAAAACACCAGCAAAAAACTGTGCCAACACGTTGTCGAGATTAACAGGTTGATTTGCGATAGAATCAACAACTGCAAGAAGCTCTTTCCCCTCTGGATAAATTGGGATTACATTAAAGCACTTTTCGTCATGCCTGACGGTTTGAAGGAAGATGGTACAAGAGAGGCTGCCAACATTTATTACTCTCATTTGCTTTTTTATCCCTATCAGATGTACATAAACTGGCAGCCGGAGGAAGTCGGCAACATTCTTTACAATGATAAGAAGTTCGTTACCTTGCTGTACAGTTGGAACAATGACTATTTCACTGAATATAGCAAAGTCTCAGATGCAGGGAGTTATATCAAAGGAAGTATCTATGAGTTTATTGAGAGCAGCGAAAAGACCGTTATCGTTGTCGATTGTGAAAACTCTGATCCCTACAAGCTGTGTGCTACCTTAAAAAACCTCGATCACGAGTATACACAAAAAATTGCGTCGATCATTCTCTTTGATGATGTGCATACCGCCTCCGCATGGAGAATATTAGACAGCTTCACCGCAATCCATGTTGAACACATGATGATTGAACGGGTGAAGCAAAGCAAGTCGCTCGTTGATGTCATGCTTATTGCCCGAACTTGTCAGGAACACTACAAGAATAACGTCGATTCCTTTATTCTTGTTTCCAGCGACTCCGATTACTGGGGGTTAATCTCGTCTCTGCCGGAAGCACGTTTTTTAGTTATGATTGAACGAGAGAACTGCGGACCGGACTTGAAGAATGCACTTCTGAATGCAGGGATATTTTATTGCTATATTGATGACTTCTACTCTGGAAATGCTGAGGACATCAAGCTCGGCGCACTTTTCAAAGAAATGGAGCGTTATATTGACCAAACCGTCAGGCTCAATATCAACGAGATGTTCAGTGCCGCTTTGAAGGTAACGCGCATTGAGATGAGTTCGTCTGAGAAAAACCAGTTCATCGCAAAGTACCTAAAATCAATGCAAATGGAAATTACAGATGATGGTGACGTGGTTTTGCAGTTGAAACGAAAATAAGTCCGGTATTTGGGATACTTGCTATGATAAAATAGAAATGAGGACAGGCTGGCAACCAACAAATGATCCTCTAGTATTGGAGATGAAGATATGGCATACCAAAGCGAAGCGGCTCTTGAACAGCAGTTTATAGAGCAACTGAACAAGCAGGAATATACCACAGTCGCAATTCCTGATTATGACGCGCTGGTGGAGAACTTCAAAGTTCAGTTTGAAGCCTTCAATGCGCCAAAGCTGGATACGCCTATCACTGATAAAGAGTGGGAGCGTATCTTCAACCTCATGCTCGGAAAGTCAGTTTTCCAGAGTGCAAAAATCTTGAGGGATAAGTTTGTCCTTGAGCGTGAAGATGGTACAAAGGTATATCTGTCCTTCTTTGATCAGGACCACACGAAGAACATTTTCCAAGTCACTCATCAAACAACCGTAGTTGGAAAGTACGTCAATCGTTACGACGTTACGATTCTCGTAAACGGCTTGCCCCTGATCCAAGTAGAATTAAAGCGCCGTGGCATTGACATCCGCGAGGCAGTCAATCAGGTCATGCGTTATAAGAAGCACTCCTACAACGGGCTGTATCATTTCATTCAGCTCTTCATTGTCTCCAATGGTGTTGACACAAAGTATTTTGCCAATTCCGACAGAGACTTGATGTATAGTCTTGCTTTCTTCTGGACTGATTTCAATAACGTCCGCATCACCAATTTGAAGGACTTTTCGATTTCTTTCCTTGCAAGGGATCACATCATCAAAATGCTGACCCGCTACACCATCCTAAATGATACCGATAAGATTTTGATGGTCATGCGTCCCTATCAGGTTTATGCCGTAGAAGCGCTGATCCGTCAGGCAACGCTCACAAACCGGAATGCGTATATCTGGCACACAACCGGCGCGGGCAAGACGCTTACATCCTTTAAGACGGCGCAAATCCTCGCAGCAAATCCGAACATCAAGAAAGTCATTTTCCTTGTTGACCGAAAAGACTTGGATTCTCAGACAACCGAAGAGTTTAACAAGTTTGAGGCTGGCTCCGTTGATGTGACAGATCGCACCGATGTTCTTGTCCGCCAGATGAAGGACAAGAACAGACAGCTTATCGTCACCACGATGCAGAAGATGGCAAACGCTGTAAAGCGCCCTCAGTACGAGAAAGTAATGGACGCATACAAAGACGAGAAGGTTGTCTTTATCATCGACGAGTGCCACCGCAGCCAGTTTGGGGATATGCACAAGGACATTGTGCGGCATTTCAGAAAGGCACAGTTTTTCGGCTTCACGGGGACACCTCGGTTTGAAGTCAACGGTAAAACTGAGGGTAAAATCACGCAAACAACAGAAATGCTCTTTGGTGAGTGTCTTCACAATTACCTGATTAAAGACGCCATCTTCGATAATAATGTTCTGGGCTTCCACATCGAATACATAAAAACAATGGAGGGTGATTTTGATTGGGATGACCCGACACTCGCGGACGCGATTGATATAGGCGAACTCTATATGTCCGATGAGCGAATGTCTCTGATCGCCAATCACATCATCCAGAACCACAAGGCGAAAACCCGAAATGGACAATATGCGGCTATTTTTGCCGTGTCCTCTATTGATGCCCTTGTTAAGTATTACGACATTTTCAAGAAGATCAAGCATGACCTGAATATCAGCGGCATCTTCTCCTACGGGCAGAATGAGGATGCCGAGGGCAAGGACGAGCATAGCCGTGATTCGTTGGAGCGTATCATCAAGGACTATAACGAGATGTACGGAACCAATTTCTCCACGGATACGTTCTCAGCTTATCACAAGGACATCTCTGACCGAGTAAAGGGAAAGAAAACAAAGTCGCTTGATATTCTCATCGTCGTGAATATGTTCCTGACCGGATTTGACAGCAAGCCGCTCTCTGTCCTTTATGTGGACAAGGACTTGAAGTATCATGATCTGCTGCAAGCCTATTCCCGCACAAACCGCGTTGAGAAGGAAACAAAGCCCTTTGGCATTATCATTTGCTACCGCAACCTCAAAAAACGTACTGATGACGCGCTGACACTCTTCTCTAAGAGTCAAGATACCTCTGGCATCGTTGTTCCGGGTTATCAATACTTCGTAGAGAAGTTCAACGAAATGGTGATGAAGCTCAAGGAAATTGCTCTGTTTCCGGAGTCCGTGGACACAATGCAGAACGAGGACGATCAGAAGAAGTTTGTCGTGACCTTTCGTGAGCTGACAAAGTACCTCCAATCGTTGCAGACTTTTATTGAGTTCAGCTTCGATCAGGATGCTCTTATCATGTCCGAGCAGGAATACCAGGACTACAAGAGCAAATACCTCATGCTCTACTCAAGGCAAAAAACAGACCGCGAGGTTGTTTCCGTCCTGAACGACGTTGACTTCTGCATCGAATTGATGGAGAGTGACAGGATCAATGTGGCGTACATCATGATCCTGATTCGCAACATCCATTTCGACGATCCCAAACAGAAGGATTACGATATTAAACACATTAAGGACGAGCTGGGCAGAACCGACAATCCGCAGTTGCTTCGGAAAGTCGAAATTCTGCAAGCGTTCTTGGATCGTGTTGTTGTCGGCTTGGAAAGTGCGGATGAAATTGATGCAGCATATAATGACTTTGAAAATGAAGCAAAGCGCGAAGAGATCGTTGCCTTTGCGAAGACTGAGGACATTGACGCATCTATGTTGACGGATATTATTTCGGAATATGAGTTTTCTGGCACAATGGATGCAGGAAATATCCGAGATAGGATTGAGAAGCCCTTGCCGCTTTTGAAGAAGCGCTCCCTTGTAAATCGGATTGTTGACTTCATCCGGCAGCACACAGAGAAATACCAATAAGGAGAGAGACAAATGGATAATTCGATTCAGGCTCATCAGAAAGAGCTTTGCAATAAGCTATGGGCAATGGCAAATGCCTTGCGCGGAAACATGGAGGCGTATGAGTTCAAGAACTATATCTTGGGCATGATCTTCTACTACTACCTTTCCGACAGGACGGAGAAGTATATGGCGAATCTTCTCAAGGATGACGGTATCGGTTATGAAGAGGCGTGGGCAGACGAAGAATATAAGACCGCCGTTATCGAAGAGGCACTGCGCGATCTCGGCTATGTCATCGAGCCGCAGTATTTGTTCCGCAAGATGGTCAAGATGGTAGAAAACCGCTCCTTCGACATTGAGTTCTTGCAGAGTGCAATCAACGCCCTGATGGAGTCCACAATCGGAAACGATTCTCAGGAAGACTTTGACGGACTGTTTTCTGATATGCAGCTTGATTCATCAAAGCTCGGTCATACTGTCAAAGATAGAAGTGCTGTTATGGCAAAGATCATCGCTTCGCTGGACGAAATCAACTTCGGCGTGGATGATACCAAAATTGACGTTCTTGGTAACGCCTATGAATATCTGATCGGTCAGTTTGCTGCAACTGCTGGCAAGAAAGCCGGTGAGTTCTATACGCCATCCGGTCCTGCCGAATTGCTTTGCCGTCTGGCTTGCCTCGGTCTCACGGATGTCAAGGATGCAGCCGACCCCACTTGTGGCTCTGGTTCACTGCTGCTGCGCCTCAAGAACTATGCCAACGTGAGAAACTACTATGGACAGGAATTAACCTCCACGACTTATAACCTCGCCAGAATGAACATGATTCTGCGTGGAGTCCCGTATCGCAACTTTAACATCTACAACGGTGATACCTTGGAGCATGACTACTTCGGAGACATGAAGTTCCGTGTTCAGGTTGCTAATCCGCCTTATTCTGCAAACTGGTCTGCTGATATGCACTTCATGGAGGACGAGCGATTCAACGAATACGGAAAACTCGCTCCGAAGAGCAAGGCTGACTTTGCCTTTGTTCAGCACATGGTTTACCACATGGACGAGGATGGACGAGCCATCGTTCTCCTGCCGCATGGTGTCCTGTTCCGTGGTGCTGCGGAGGAAGTAATTCGCAAGCACCTTATTCAGAAATTAAATGTTCTGGACGCGGTAATCGGTTTGCCTGCAAATCTGTTCTTTGGTACAGGCATTCCTGTCTGTGTTCTTGTTCTCAAAAGAGAGCGCAATGGCAACTCTGACAACATCCTTTTCATCGACGCTTCCAGCGACTTTGAAGCCGGAAAGAACCAGAACATCCTTCGGGAGTGCGACATTGACAAGATTGTTGAGACCTATGAGCGCCGTCAGGACGTCGATAAATATGCTCATGTTGCGACCATGCAGGAGATTGAAGAGAACGGCTTCAACCTGAACATTCCTCGCTATGTTGACACATTTGAACCGGAACCTGAGATTGACCTGAATGAAGTTGCCGCCGAGATCCGCAAGCTGCAATCTGAAATTAAGGATATTGATGCGGAACTGAAACCGTTTTTTGATGAGCTGGGGCTGGATTTCCCCTTTGACGTGGAGGGCAAATAATTATGGCAAATGTATCCTCAAGTAACGGTCTTGAGAAGCGTCCGAAGATCCGCTTTCCGGGCTTCGATGAACCGTGGAGAGCAGAAAAATTGTCTGATTTTGCAGAACGGATAACACGGAAAAACAGCAATAATGAAACTGATCTACCCCTGACAATATCTTCAAAAGACGGTCTTGTCGATCAAATCAGTTACTTCAACAAAACCGTTGCAAGCAAAGACATGAGTGGATATTACCTTTTGAGGAATGGCGAATATGCGTATAACAAGAGCTATTCCGTAGGTTACGACTTCGGTTCAATAAAGCGGTTAGATCGCTATCCTATGGGAGCGTTGTCTACACTATACATCTGTTTTGCGCTCAAGAAGCACAATACAGATTTCATTAAGGTGTACTTTGATTCACTCAAATGGTACAAGGAAATCTATATGATTTCAGCAGAAGGGGCAAGAAATCACGGATTGCTTAATGTTCCAACAGATGAGTTCTTCGCCACAAAACACTATCTGCCGGAGAATACTGCCGAGCAGAGAAAGATTGCAGATTTTCTCATTGCCTTAGAGCGTCGTATCGACGCGCAGCAATCTCTCGTAGATAACCTCAAGAAGTATAAAAGAGGACTTATTAAGTTGGTTTTCGAGAAAGTAATGAGCGAGGCGCATTACCAATTACCATTATCTGATTTGTGCATATCAATATCCTCTGGTCGCACAACCGTGAATGAATCTAATGGCAGATACCCTTTATTTGGATCAACGGGTATTGTGGGAATGACAAACACTATTGAGCATGATGGAGATATTGTCATGGTAGCCCGTGTCGGGGCAAATGCAGGAAAGGTAAACTTTTTTTCTGGAAGATGTGGAGTAACTGATAACACGCTCGTAATCCGCGTCAAAGAAAATACCATTCATCCGAAGTTTCTCGCATATTTCTTAGAAAACTTCGATCTACACAAACTAATTTTTGGCTCAGGGCAACCACTTGTTACAGGTGGACAACTGAAAAAGATACAGTCTCCAGTCATCGCTTACAAGGCACAACTGCTCATTACAAGAAGTCTTGAATCTCTGGATCGAATTATTGGAACGCAAGATACCTACATGGAAAAACTCATCCAGCTAAAATCAGGTTTGATGCAACGGCTTTTTATATAAAGAGCTGCTGTAATAGACCATCTCTATTTGAAAGCAGATAATCAAGAATGCTTTGCGCTTTGTCTGTCCTTTGGTCAAAGGCAGACAGGAAATCAGCAATGTGACATTGTTCTTCGTAAACGGGTAAAGCAAGCCCAATTCTACGGCACTTATCTTGGTTTAACTTAGGTTGTGCCGTGCCAGTGTTATAGCGTGTATAATCGAGACTTTCAAGTAGCTCACAAAGAAATTTGATGTTCTGCCCCGCTTTAGGTCGCATTACATGAGCATGGTTGTTTACCCAATATTTACCTTCCGCGATAAAACACAATGGCGTACTGCGATTAAGTATATTTGCCCCATCTTCACCAAGAAGGAGCAGCGGCTCATCGAAGATGAAATCGTCAATATAGTCTATTATGCCCGATGCGCCGTAATATGGATACTGTCCTTGCCGTTTGGCTCTGTCCGCACTTTCAAGCGGTTTACGCTGTCCGTCCAGAAAATCCACTGCGTCTTGTAGCGTGCAGGATGTCCATTCTGGATATGGGTTTCCGGTTGCATCAGAGAACTTTAGCTGATGTGAAAAAATAGCCGCAACGACACCTCTTTTATACTTCTTGAGGGCATCTACCATTTGCTGCTGCTTTTCTATTCTATGACTGAGGGTACAAAACAACTGTGCAATCCTTTCCTGTTCAGAGACATCGCAGTACGGTAAACCAAGCCACTTGAACGCTTCATAGCTGATCTGTCTGCCGTCCCTAATTCCCTCCACTGACTTTGAGAGGATATGATTGATGAATTCATCCGTGTGAAAGTATGCTTCATAGAAAAGGCTTGAATGTGGTTTCTTGCAGCGCAGAATGGTATACGCCGGACTCACTATGCCATCTTCATTAGCCATTTCGAGTCCGCCTTCAAAGGAACGAAGATGAATAATGAAGTCTCCCTGTTCCACCTTTTTGTAGTTTGCGAGAGACGCATCATCATAGTGAATATTCCTCCCAGCTTGTTCTCTCGGAAGGGTTCCTTTGCCCTGAATAATGGTCAAAACAGTTTCCATAGGGTGATTCTTGTCCGCTACATTCTTAAAGAGTTCTTCTGCCTTATAGATGCTCCACGGCTCATCGAAGCCCGGAAAGCGGAGCTTCGGACGCTTCTCAAGACCGTTACTTGAGGGTGTTAATGCCCTGATTATCCCTCCACCGGATAATGTTCGTGGAGGTGGTCATTATGACTAACAATACACAATTCAAGACGCTTGTGAACACATGGCTAAATCAAAAGAAGCCCATGATCACGCCGTCAACCCATGCCAGTTTTACGCTGATTGCCGAAAATCACCTGATCCCGTATTTCGGCAAGCGCAAGATTGGCAGCATCACCGAAGCGGACATCCAGAGTTACATTTCCTATCTCTACAATGCTGGACGCTTGGATAAGACCGGAGGACTTACCGTGAAGACGATAAGGGATGTTATCCTCGTTCTCCGGCTGTCAATGGAGTATGCCTACAAGGAACGGGCTATTCCACTCCTGAACTGGGACTTAATCGAATACCCAAAAGAGCTTGGCATCAAGAAAGTAGTTTCTCTCTCAAAAGATCAAGAGCAAGCTCTAATCCAGTGTATCTACATGGACTTGAACCGGAAGACAGCGGGGATTCTGATTGCATTGTTTACCGGAGTCCGGATAGGCGAGCTGTGCGGCTTGCAGATGAGGGACATTTCGCTGACGGACAAGACCATCAGCATCAACAAAACCGTCCAGCGTATCTACGACAAGAAGAAAGGAGAATCGTATCTTCATATAGGACCGCCGAAAACGAAGACCTCCGCTCGAACGATTCCTGTTCCGTCTCTTCTCATGAATATCATCAAGAAGTTTTACGCGGAAAACCCGAACCACTATTTCCTCACGGGCAAGACCAAGCCAACCGAGCCGAGAACATATCGGCAGTTTTTCACACGTTTCTTGAAGCGGAACGGATTGGAGAAAGTGAAGTTTCATGAGATCCGGCATACATTCGCAGTTAGAGCAATCGAGATACCGGAGTTTGATATAAAGTCCCTTTCTGAAATTCTCGGACATAAGAATGTATCTTTTACCCTGAATGTGTACGGGAGTGCAAATCTCCAACAGAAGGTTAAGTGTATGAATCTTCTGAATGACCTCTTGTGATGAAAAAATGCCCCCGGCGCTGTGCCAGATGCACAGTGCCGGGGCATTCCCGTTTCCAGCGATTTAATTTTCTCCCAACGAAGGACTGTTCATAGGGTGGCGCTTTCCATTTTGCGAAGCCGTGAAATCTCAGTGCATTCCGTGGAAAAGTTCACGGGGCAGCATACGCCGTACACGTTTCCAATAATCACTGTTCAGCGCAATGTGTATTCGCTATCGTAAGTATATTTACGGTTTTCACAATGCTTAATTCAGAGGGGAAATTATTTGCCTTATTCTTGTGTGACATCAAGGGAAACCGGGTCAATGACCGTAACAGATTTACCCTGCTGATGAGCATATCTGACCGTCTTTCCGGTTCCGCTGGGGCTTCCATCCCAAACCGCGATCAGGACATCCGCATGATCAGCCATATAACGGTTGCGCTTGTCCATGCAGTCGGGCGAGTAATGGGTTTGAATCAGTGTTTCCTTATCACACTTGGACGCAATGTCGAAATACCGATCTCTCAGAGCTTTCGACCACTTTGCAGCTTGACTTTCACACGGGATGGCACTTTCGAGCGTAATTCCCGGATAGGACGCTTTCAGTCCCAGTACGATCTCAGCGGCATACATATCTACACCGATTGCCATTCCGGATATAAAGTGCGTGACGCCTTCATTTTCGATGAGATTGATGATTTGCTCCCTGAGAGTTTTTTTGAGGTCTATGCAGCGTTCGTCTTCCTCATTGAAACCAAACGGGAGGTTTTGCGGACGATGCCCGGTAAAAGCACAGGTCTTCATTTTCTTTTTCATCTCCTGACTATGCATTAGAGACTGTTTCTATGTCTCTAATACATAGTATAGCACGGAGATATGAAATATTCTGTCGAAATAAGGGAAGAAAAAAGGCTGCGTGAAAAAATCACACAGCCCATGACGGATTCAGCCATTATCTGCCGTTTCCTGCTGGATCATCAGCTCAACCATCTGCAAAATGCGCTTCTGCGCTTGCGGAGACAACGAAGCAAGTTTCTCTGAGAGTTCAGACGATTTATAGCTTGTCGAATGCTCCAGGACATCACAGAAAATCGCGTCTGCCGAAACCTCAAGCCCATTGAGAAGAATGATCAATTTCTCACAGCGAGGAAACGACATACCACGTTCAACCGTAGAAATATAATTTGCAGTCAGCCCGGTCTTTTCCGCAAGCTCTTCTTGCGAGATTCCGAGGCGTTCCCGGCATTGTTTTACTCGTTTACCTATTCGTTTGTCAATCATAGCGGGTACCTACACCTTTTCTATAACGCTCATGATAATTATATGGGTTAGAGGCATAGTTATACAGAAACGCTAATAGCGACACTATGTATTAACGTGTGATTTTCGACGGTATTTACAGAAAAGATACAAAAAAGAGCCTCTGCCGACACCCAAACTGGGCATCGACAGAGGCTTTTGGTTCGTTTTCCGGGCATTCAAACAAGTGCCGAAATCGACACTTATTCTCGCTCTATTGCTGGAACTGTGCGGGGAATATAATCACACTGGGCGGTCATTCCTCGTCGCTCTGAGGCTTGCAATCACAGGCTTTTTCGACCCCTAACTGTCTACACCTCGATGCCTTGCGGGAGAAGTGCGGACAGGCGATGAGATCCGCACGGAAGCTCTGCTTGCAGCTATGGACGCAGCGGACGCAGAAGCGGTTATACTTCCGGCGTCCGCTGTCCCCGATGAAGAACGACCACTCCTGCCGCCATTTCTTACTTCTGCTCAAAGCTCAATCTCTCCTTTGTGCTTTTTGGGAGGGCAGCATTCCTTCTGCTTTTCAGCCTTTGCAGACTTGAGCCTGTCCATGATGGAGGACTTTTCGCCCCTTTCGGGGGCTTTGACCTCTGCGGTCTTGTCCTCCTTCGGACCGTTGTTGATGATCCCATCAATCATGCCGTAGTCATCCTCCATCGACATCTCCGCTGCCTTGAGGTAGTTTTCCTTCTCAAGAGCCGCCATCCAGCTTTCCTTGCTGATACCGAGCATTCCGCCCTTTGCCGCATGATCGGCAATCTCCTTGGCATCCACGCACAAGCCCTCGGTGTTATCGGAATAGAGGCGGTAAACCTCGCAGCCCTTCTCCAAAGCCTTCTCTGCCGCCTCCTGCCCAGCGGGAAGAACGCCAGCCCATGCGTAGCCATAGTCCTTCATATCCTGAACAGTGAGCGCGGGATCGGGCATTTCCGGCACTTCCTTGACCTCAAGGTCGAGAAGGCGGAGCGTGTCATCGTCAAAGCCGTTGTAGACATCATCAAGGACGAGCTTGCCGCGCTCATCGACGATGATGCAAGCCGCCTCATCGCCGTAGGCGTCATGCTCCATCAGGTAAAAGCTGTGACCGCCGACTTCGTGCTGGTCAATGGTGTGCCACGTCCCGATGTGACCGGCAACCGTCAGACCGGAGGTATCGGCGTTCATCTCAAAGTCCTTCTGCTCGGTAGCTTCCTGCTTCTGCTGCTCCTTCGAGATCATGGGGATCGCAACAATCTTATCGCCCAACTTAACGAACTGCTCCGGAACTTTGAAGAGGTCGGAGAACTTCTGCATCTGCTCTACGGTCAGAGAACCGAAGCTGTCATCCGTCAAGCCGACTACCATGAATGTTCCGGCAACAACGTCGTAGATGTCACCGTCCTCATCACGCAGAGCGCGGTTCAGGGGCAGACCTTCCAGCTTGCCTTCCTCATTACAGACTAAGGCAACAGGGTCTTCGTAG
>OHEB01000608.1_pt1 | contig 13636 bp, 10 predicted proteins | sample 1567081 | NCBI WGS metagenome assembly OHEB01 (sample SAMEA3879569, study PRJEB24766) | human gut metagenome | biome: human-associated habitat; feature: feces | place: USA | collected 1985/1987 | reverse complement strand
GCAGTTTCGCAGGGTATGGGTATCGCAAAGACCCCAAAGACAAAAATCATCTGATTATAGATGAATACGCTGCGGGCATTGTGCAGGAAATATTCAAACAGAAATTGAACGGAATGAGTTCACAGCGCATTGCCAGTCACTTGAACAAACTGGGTGTCCTGCCGCCGAACGAGTATAAGAGAGCCAATGGATTCAACTATACCTGCGGTTTTCAGGCTGGGCTGAATCAGAAGTGGACAGTGGTTTCCGTCAATCGTATTTTGAAAAATGAATCCTATACGGGAACATTGATTCAGGGGAAACGCAGGAAAATCAATTACAAAGTAAAAAAGAGCCATGATGTTGGAAGTGAAAACTGGATTCGGGTGGAAGATGCGCATGATGCCATTATCAGCAAAGGCGAGTTCCAGCAAGTACAACAGTTGTTGGAACTGGACACTCGTACCGCACCATCGCAGACAACAGTTTATCCATTATCAGGTTTTCTGCGCTGTGCAGACTGCGGGCAGAATATGATTCGCCGCACGGTGACGAAAAACGGAAAGAAGTATCAATACTATCACTGCTCTACCTATAAGAATGGCGGCGGCTGCACACCGCACATGATAAACAGTGAGAAGCTGACGGAAAGTGTTCTGGCTGCGATCCGGCATCAAGTGACACTTCTTGTTGAAGCGGAAAAGGTACTCTCCAATGCAGAGTTGGCAAGCGGCGAACAGATTGGCATAAAGATTCTGGACAGCCAGATCACTGCACTGGAAGCTGAATTAGAACGGTACAGTAATTTGAAAATCCGTCTGTATCAGGACTTATGCGATGATGTTGTCAGTCGGGAAGAGTACGGAGAAATGAATACTCGCTTTGCGCAGAAGATAAAAGAGGCACAGGATAAGATTCAGGAAATCCGCGAAAAGAAGCAGGAGGCATTAAAGCACGACACACTGCTTCCTACTTGGTTGGAAGAATTTAAGCAGTACGAACATATCAAAACGCTCGAACGCAGGGTCGTGGTGGAACTGATCGACCACATAGATGTTCATAGCAAAACAGAGATTGAAATTCATTTCTGCTTCGAGGATGAACTGCACAGTATCACAGAAAAATTTATGGAATATCAAGCACATCATGGAAATGAGGTGGCAGAGGAATGATATGGGTCAGTTATACAAGGTCGATTTCCAGCAGGATCGGAGAAGAAAATCCATCCAATACGATTGCGGAACAGAATGAGCGCATTGCACGGTATCTAAAAAAGCTTGGGTGCAACGTATCCGAAAAATACAGTGACCGCAGGAGAACAGCAGAAGCCACGGAGGGCTTTGACAAATTGGTACAGGATGGGATGGCTCGGAAATTTGATGCAGTTGTTGTGGATTCTATCTTCCGCTGTGGAAGAACCCTTCCGTTTGCCATTGAAGTTGTGGAAGATGACTTTTGCAGTGCAGATAAAACTGCCGAAGAAGTTGCAAGGTATTTCAATGAAAAGACCATTGATAAGATTCGTTCGGAATTTATTACCAATCGCCAGAATCACTTTGAAGAAGGTACATTGACCCATCGACAGGCTAAATATGGTTATGCGCTGTCGGAAGATCGCAGAAGCCTTGTTCTTAATCCTGAAAGCGCACAGGTTGTAAAGCTGATTTTTCAGATGTATCTGGAAGATATGAAAATCCCGGAAATCGCAAGAGCATTGGATGTACAGGGCGTTCAAACACCGCAAGTCCAGATGGCAAAGAAAAAAAGATCAAGAACAAAAAATAAGTGGCAGGATTCAACAATTCGCTCGATTTTGAAAAATCCACTCTATATCGGAAAGTGTACGCTGACACTGGCAAAGGCAAAGCGAGAATTGGAGGTTCCGGCGATTGTTTCAAAGACGGAATTTCAGAAAGCTCAGAAAAAGTTGGAATCTACGAGGTTGCCTTCGAGAAAAAAGGCTCGAAAAAAACCAAATCTGCTCTTCAAAAAAATCTATGACAAGGAAAGTGGAAAAGGTCTGCTGTGCAGAACATCAGAAGATGAAAGCCAGCAAATCTATTCGTTTGACAAGGGGTATAGATGCTTCTCTGGAAAAGCCCCTTTCATCGAAAGCGAGAAAATCTTTCGAGAGATTCTTTCAGCTTTGGAAAAAGAAAAAATGCAAGCTGCGCATATTGATAGGGTGCTGGACTTGAATCCTGAGAAAGTCAAGCAGTGCATGGATGCTGGACTGTTGCAGTACAGAAAAAGAGCAAATGAGATCGTTGCGCACTTGATGGCCAAGGACGATGAACGAACAGCAGTTTATCGGGAATACGAGCAGGGATCAATTTCACTAGAACAGGTAGAGGAGTATGAACATCAGTATCAGGTGGCGGTCCAGAAGCAGGAAGCGGCTTTTAAAAAAGTAATGCTGGCTGTTAATGACATAGAAAAAGCATTTAGCCATGGAAATCCCTGGTTGATGAAGTTCCGAGCGATTTCAATTCCTGAAAAATTGGAGCGCACACATCTTAAAGAATGGCTTGACCATGTATGGATCGTAGATTTTGAACAGGTAGAAGTGATCCTACAAGAAAGTGAGTGGAAGAGATTCTTCCCGGAAGAATGGCTGAACAACGGATTGTTCCGTTTGGGAACCAGCCGTCTGGCAAATCTCCTGCTGTCGGAAATCAAAGGTGAAGAAATGAAGTTCTTTTAAGAGGAACACGGTTGATATATCCGTTATATAAAACAAAGCGAAGAACCTGCTCTCTATATAAGGAGAAAAAGTTCTTCGCTTCGTTTTTGAATGACGGGATATAAAAGAAACTTTGATAGATATTCCGTCTTTATTGTATAAAAAACAAACTTATTTTTCGCGTTCCACTACGTAATCAAGATAGCAAACAAGCGCTTTCTTGACATCCGTATCTTCCATGGAAGCTAATAACGAAAGCGCCTTTTCCTTAAACTCAATCATAACTTTCGTAGCGTATTCAATGCCTCCGTTTGCCTTGGAAAACTCGATCAATCGGGCTATTTCATCAGTTGTAGCCGTTCCGCTCTTTACTTTCGCGGCAATCTCCTGTGCCTGCTTGTCGCGGGTTGAATTAAGGGCATAAAGTGCAGGTAAGGTCAGCTTTCCTTCCAGCATATCATTGCCGGTAGGTTTGCCGATTTCCTTGCTTTCGTAGTAATCGAATATATCATCCTTGATTTGAAAGCAAAGACCGATGTATTCGCCAAAGAGACGTGCATATTCCGCCTTTTCATCGCCAGCTCCCACCGAAAGCGCACCCGCTTTCATGCATGCGGCAAACAGTACGGCCGTCTTCTTACGGATGACATCAAAGTAAATATCCTCGGAATATTCGGGATTGCTGACATTGGAAAGCTGCAACAGCTCCCCTTCCGCCAAATCCTGTCCCAGCTTCGAAACAATATCGATAATGCCGTAATTGCGCGTCATCCCCACTTCCACCAAAGCCGTTGCCAGTAAATAATCTCCCGTAAGCACCGCCACCTTATTATTAAAAACGGCATTCACGGAGAGCTGCCCCCGGCGTTCGGTACTCTCGTCCACCACATCGTCATGCACCAGGCTTGCCGTATGCAGCAGCTCCAAGGCAACCGCAGCATGAAGCGTTGCCGGACAAATCTCATTGTACAGCTTCGCCGCAAGCAAAACCAGAATCGGGCGCATCATCTTCCCATTCTTCTGCCGTATATGCGCAATCACGCTGTTCAGCAAAAGGTTAGAACTGGAAAGGCAACTATCAAAATGCTTTTTGAAGTCTTCCAACTCCGCAGAAATCGGGGATTTTATGAAGGATATACTGTCCATACATCGCTATTTGAGCACAAAAATAGTAATAAAACGGTTAATACGGTATTTTTTTGTACTTTTACCATGAAAAAAAGGATAAATATATGAATTCAACCGATAAACTTTTCTTGCTTGATGCCTACGCATTGATATACCGTGCTTATTACGCGTTCATCAAAAATCCGCGAATCAACTCCAAAGGATTCAACACTTCCGCCATTCTGGGGTTTGTGAACACCCTGGAAGAGGTGCTGAAAAAGGAAAATCCCACACATATAGGAGTAGCTTTCGACCCTTCGGGACCTACATTCCGCCACAAGGCTTACGAACAATACAAAGCGCAGCGGGAAGAGACTCCCGAGGCTATCCGTCTTTCCGTACCTATTATAAAGGATATTATCCGCGCCTACTGCATTCCTATCCTGGAAGTGCCCGGTTATGAAGCCGACGACGTAATAGGCACGCTTGCCACCGAAGCCGGCAGACAAGGTATTGTCACTTACATGATGACGCCCGACAAAGACTACGGCCAACTGGTATCGGAGAATGTATTCATGTACCGCCCCAAACACAGCGGCGGATTCGAAGTCATGGGCATCGAGGAGATAAAAGCGAAGTTCGATATCCAGTCCACAGAGCAAGTCATCGACATGCTGGGACTGATGGGCGACTCTTCCGATAACATCCCCGGCTGTCCGGGCGTGGGAGAGAAAACCGCACAAAAGCTGGTGGCTGAATTCGGCAGCATCGAAAACCTGCTTGCCCATACCGACCGGCTGAAAGGTGCGCTTAAAACCAAAGTAGAGGCAAACCGGGAAATGATTGCTTTCTCCAAATTCCTTGCAACCATCAAAGTGGACGTACCTATCAAGCTCGACATGAATACACTCGTCCGCGAAGAGCCGAACGAAGAAGAGCTCCGCAAGATTTTCGAAGAGCTGGAATTTCGTACCCTCATCGACCGTGTCCTGAAAAAGACAGTCTCTCCCCTTCCCTCTTCTTCCAGTTCCGCTTCGCCCGATCCTTATGCGGGAACTTTGTTTGCCCAACCCACCGACGGCACAACTTCCGGAAACAACGCTCCGGTTCAAGGCGATTTGTTTGCAAATTTTGCGGACAACGGGACGGGTGATGCAAAAAATTCGATTCTCACACGCTTAGAAATGCTCGATGTAGACTATCAACTGATTGATACAGAAGAAAAAAGAAAGGAAATTATTCAAAAGTTACTTACAAAAGAAATTCTCTCAATAGATACGGAAACCACTGGAACCGAACCGATGGAAGCGGAACTGGTGGGAATGAGCTTCAGTGATGCCGAAAACCGGGCTTACTATGTACCCGTTCCGGCAAATCGCGACGAAGCGTTAAAAATCGTCAATGAGTTCCGCCCTCTTTACGAAAATGAAAATTCCATGAAAGTAGGACAAAATATCAAGTACGATATGATTGTCCTTCAAAACTACGGAGTACAGGTAAAAGGAAAACTTTTCGACACCATGCTTGCCCATTATGTATTGCAACCGGAGCTCCGGCACAACATGGACTACCTTGCCGAAATCTATCTGCACTACCAGACCATCCACATCGACGAACTTATAGGAGCCAAAGGCAAGAACCAAAAGAACATGCGCGACCTTCCGCCGGAAGACGTATACCGCTACGCTTGCGAAGATGCGGACGTTACACTGAAACTGAAGAACGTACTCGAAAAAGAACTGAAAGAGCACGCTGCCGAACATCTCTTTTACGAAATAGAGATGCCGCTCGTACCGGTGCTCGTCAACATCGAAAGCAACGGAGTGCGTATCGATACGGAAGCGCTTAAACAATCGTCCGAGCATTTCACGCTCCGCCTGCAGGAGATTGAAAAAGAAATCTATGCACTGGCAGGTGGCGAAACCTTCAATATCGGCTCACCCAAACAGGTAGGCGAAGTGTTGTTTGACAGACTCAAAATCATAGAGAAAGCCAAAAAAACCAAGACCGGACAGTATGTCACTTCCGAGGAAGTACTCGAGAGCCTTCGGAACAAACACGCAATCATCGGTAAGATACTTGAATACCGAGGACTGAAAAAGCTGCTAAGTACCTACATCGATGCATTGCCCCAGCTGATAAATCCGCGTACGGGACGTATCCATACCTCGTTCAACCAGGCGGTAACCGCTACCGGACGACTCAGCTCAAGCAATCCGAACCTGCAAAACATACCCATTCGTGACGAGGACGGCAAGGAAATCCGCAAAGCCTTCATCCCCGATGACGGATGCGAGTTCTTCTCTGCCGACTACTCGCAGATCGAACTGCGTATCATGGCACATCTGAGCCAGGACAAGAATATGATTGATGCCTTCCTCAGCGGTTATGACATTCATGCCGCCACTGCCGCCAAAATATATAAGGTGGATATTAATGACGTAACCGCCGATATGCGCCGCAAAGCCAAGACAGCCAACTTCGGCATCATCTACGGCATCTCCGTCTTCGGGCTGGCGGAGCGTATGAACGTTCCCCGTCAGGAAGCCAAAGAACTGATAGACGGGTATTTTGAAACCTACCCGCAAGTCAAGGAATACATGGACAGAAGCATACAGGTGGCGCGCGAAAACGGATATGTGGAAACCATCTTCCACCGCAAGCGCTTCCTGCCGGACATCAACTCAAGAAACGGGGTGGTACGGGGCTATGCCGAACGGAATGCCATCAACGCTCCCATCCAGGGAAGTGCTGCCGACATTATCAAAGTAGCCATGTCGCTCATCTACCGGCGCCTTCAAAGTAACAATCTGAAAGCAAAGATGATTTTACAGGTCCATGACGAACTGAATTTCAGCGTTCCCGAAGCAGAAAAAGAGATTATACAAAAAATTGTAATCGAAGAGATGGAACGGGCATATCGCATGCTGGTACCCTTGAAAGCCGATTTCGGGTGGGGAAAGAACTGGCTGGAAGCGCACTAATCCGCTCGATAACTTTATTTAACTTACAATCAGAAAGCAACAGAAGCAATCGCTTTAAAATACAGTTTGCTCATCAGAATATCCGGCAACCTCGCTGCCGGATATTTTTTATTCACCAATCTTGCCAAAAGGAAAGCATACCGAAACCCTCACTACTGACATATTGATAAAATTTAATCCGATATTTATATTTATGTCAATTTAATACGTACCTTTGCAGCGAAATCAATGACATATTGATAGAAAATAGAAAGTTAAACTAAAAAAGACATAAAACCATGAAAGCAAAAGTATCTTTAAAAACAGTGATTGTTTCAGCACTTCTCTTAGTTTGCGGATTAAATGCCTCAGCCGACAATAAGAGCAACCTCATTTACAATTCGGAAGAAGTAAATGGCATGAAGGTGGCAGAGACCGTATACAAGATGGACGGAAACACGCTTGCCAACTATATGAAGTACAATTATAAGTACGACGACCAGAACCGCATGACGGAAAGCGAAGCCCTGAAATGGAACAGCACCAAGAATACATGGGGCAAGGACATGTGCATCCGCTATGCATACCAAGGCAAGACGATGACTACCACATACTACAAATGGAACAACAAGAAAGGCGAATACATACTGGTTCCCGAGATGACAGTAATCATGGACAACCCTAACATGTAATTGACAAACTCTCTCTTAAAGTAAGAAATCTTATTCCTAACAACAATAACCGAAACCTTTCATAAAAGAGCCGGAATGATTCGCACATTCCGGCTCTTTTATTATATCTTCGCCTCCTAAAAAGGAATGCCACATGATACCCGAGACCCTCATTACCTATATCGAGACAGCAATCATTCCCCGTTACAAGGAGTTTGACAAGGCACACAACCTCTCCCACGTCCGTACCGTCATCGAAGAAAGTCTTGCCCTCGCCCGGCAACATCCCGAAGCGGACGAACGCCTGGCATACGTCATTGCCGCCTACCATGATACGGGACTGTGCCGCGACCGCACCACCCACCACCTTGTCTCCGGCGAGATACTGATGGCGGACTCCACCCTGCGGCAATGGTTCTCCGATACGGAAATCCTCCTCATGAAAGAAGCCGTAGAAGACCACCGCGCCTCCACCGACCACGAGCCGCGCAGCATCTACGGCAAGATTGTTGCCGAAGCAGACCGTATCATCGACCCGGACATCACCCTGCGCCGCACCGTCCAATACGGCTTGAAACAGAATCCTGCCGCAGACAAGGAGTGGCACTACCAACGGTTCCATCAGCATCTCATGGCAAAGTATGCACCCGGCGGTTATCTGAAGCTTTGGTTTCCCGAGGGGAAGAATGCGGAACAGCTGAAGAAGCTCCAAGCCATTATCGCAGACGAAGGACGACTGCGGCAAGTTTTCAACCGAATATTCGAGGAGGAAAAGCAATAGCGGTATCAATGAAGCATATGCCCCATTTCATTTCCGACTATGGAAACGGTTTGTTTCCTATAGTGGAACAGAGTGTTCTCTATAAGGAAACAAAGTGTTTCCTATAACGGAACAAATCGTTTTATCCCGTCGAAACAAGTCGTTTCATACAAGAGAAACAATCTGTTCCGACGGGATGTAACAAAGTGTTCAGTGCTGTGAACTAATACAATAGCTCTATTTAGAAGGCCTCACAAGACAAGTATCCGCCTCCATAAGTATAAAGACTTATGGGCGTGCCAACATGAGGAAATCATAAAACTCACAGATGGACTGGCCTTCGGTCTCTGATTCGAAGACAAAGAAGAGCGGCTGCTTTCCCTTATGCAGCTTTGCCGGAATAGAGAGCGAAGCATAGAACTCCCTGCAAGTGCTGCCAGCCTTCACATTCACAAGTCCTATCTCTACACCGCCTTTTGTTGTCCAAGGGCTACCCAACATGATGCGGATGCGCCCGTCGGTATCTTCAGCCTTCAACCTTAACTGCATCTGCAAAGGCTTATCTTGCGGAACGGCACTCATATTCAAGTATTTATATCCTACAATCGACCCGCTTGTGTTATTCACCACCGGAGCGAACGGGATTTTGTGGTTGTTATCACCGGCATAGGGATTATTATCCCGGTACACAGGCCGGATGTAAGACCCCGTGTAGACATAATGGGGATAGACCTCTTTGATTCCTCCGGGATTGGTGTGCCAACAAGCCAGTCCGGCCGAGATGCGCTGCATAGGATTGAGCCCTTCAAGAAGGAAACCCTCAGAGTTGAATTCCCCGCGTGAAATCACGACCTTCCCGCCTTTTCCCTTTTCCACCTTTACATCAATGGCCGACACCATAGCTTGGCGTGCATAGCAATCGGTACCTATCTGGCGATGATAGAACACGTACCATTGCTCACCTATCTTGCAGATACTGCCATGCGTATTTCCACCGGGCATGGCCGAAGCTATCACATTGCCTTTTTCATCATATTCGCGCGCCCGCGCATCGATGATTGTCCCACCATAGGTCCACGGGCCCAAGGGATGCTCGCTGTAGGCATAGGCCAACGTATAGTTGCTGGCGTTTGGCAGGCCATCTTCACCCTCAGCGGTAGTACGGCTATAGATAAACACATACTTATCCTCAATCTTGCGGATAGAAGATGCCTCAAAGAAGCGGAATATACCTTCCTGCCGATAGCCCGAAATCATGTTCTCCACCACTTCGGTACCGGGCTTTACCGTGCACATGGTAGCAGGGTCCAACTCCGCGCCATGCGAAATGCCAAATCCCCAATAACCATACACGCGTCCATCATCGTCAACAAACACTGCGGGGTCGAATCCCAAGCAACCGAAAGTCTCACGAGGACGTTCCTTGTTCCAATTGCATACTGTAAACGGACCATCGGGACGGTCGCTTTTGGCAATCATGGAATTGCGCCCGCCACCTTGATTATTCGGAAAGAGGTAATAAGTTTTCTTACCATCGGCATCGGTAGTTACTGTCACGTCAGGGGCAAAAAGCACGTCGTCGGTCCCATCAGCATTCAGTTTATACAGCTCGGGCGACTCATTGACTTTAAATATCACGCCGTCATATCTCCAACGGGTCAAGTCCTCTACGGGTGCCGACCACACCACTTGGTCACGTCCACAATACATCCACTTGAGATTATCGTGCGAGCCATAAATATAGACACGGTACTTGCCGGGGCAGTCAGGATCCTCAAACACATAGGGCTCACCGTCAGGAATAAACTCCCAAAGCGGCAGATAAGGATTCTGTGCAGATAATGTAAAAGACAGACCGATGAGACATGAGAAAATCATCAGAATTTTTCTTACTTTGTTTTTCATAATTGCATTGATTTATAGAATGATACTTAAATTATAATTGCGACAAAACTATCAATTTATCGTTTCATCGTCATGCTTTTAATGCAAATTAACACGTTCAATACGAATTTCTAAATACGTAAATATCGTTCCGGTGACTCTCCCATGTCCTCCCTTCTTCGTTGGTATATGCAAAAATCAGCTATTTTTCAGTAAGTTTGCACTATCTTTACTTAAAAAAGCGAAGATAGGCTGCACCTCAGCATAAAAAATGAACGAGTTCATTTTATTCTGCATTCGGTTTGCACTATCTTTGCATCCAATTAACTGAACAATAACTAAAAAAACAAGATAACACTATGGCATTAAAAGCTGGTATCGTGGGCCTTCCCAACGTAGGAAAATCCACTCTTTTCAACTGCTTGAGCAGCGCAAAGGCACAAGCGGCAAACTTCCCGTTCTGTACAATCGACGCCCAAATGGGACAAGTGTCCGTACCCGACGAACGACTGACCCGTCTCGCCGAGCTGGTTCACCCGGGGCGTATCGTACCCGCCGTGTGCGACATCGTCGACATTGCCGGACTGGTGAAGGGCGCCAGCAAAGGTGAAGGACTGGGCAACCAGTTTCTGGGCAACATCCGCGAGTGCGACGCCATTATCCATGTGCTGCGTTGCTTCGACAACGGCAACATCGTACACGTGGACGGAAGCGTAGATCCGGTGCGCGACAAGGAAATCATCGATACCGAACTCCAGCTCAAGGACCTCGATACGGTAGAAAACCGCATCAAGCGTGTAGAGAAGATTGCCAAAGTGGGTGGCGACAAGGCGGCAAAGATAGAGTACGAACTCCTGCTCCGCTACAAAGACGCATTGGAACAGGGACAGAGCGCCCGCACCGTAATACCTCAGAACGATGACGAGGAGCAATGCGCCAAACAGATGTTCCTGCTCACCACGAAACCGGTACTCTACGTCTGCAACGTAGACGACACCAGCGCCGCCACCGGCAACCAATACGTAGAGCAGGTGCGCGAGGCCATCAAAGACGAAGATGCCCAGCTCATCATCATCTCCGCACAGACCGAAGCCGACATCGCCGAATTGGAAACTTACGAAGAAAAGCAGATGTTCCTCGAAGACCTCGGCCTGAAAGAAAGCGGTTGCAACCGGTTGATTAAAGCTATCTACAGCCTGCTGAACCTCGAAACCTTCATCACCGCCGGCGAAATGGAAGTAAAGGCATGGACCTATCGCAAGGGATGGAAAGCGCCGCAATGCGCCGGCGTTATCCATACGGATTTCGAGAAAGGGTTTATCCGGGCAGAGGTCATCAAGTATGAGGATTATATCAAGTATGGCAGCGAAGCAGCCGTGCGCGAAGCCGGAAAGCTGGGCGTGGAAGGCAAGGAGTATGTGGTGCAGGATGGGGACATTATGCACTTCCGGTTCAATGTGTAACGTACATAAAGAATTGCCGATTGAAACCGATCAGCGTATATTGATAGTCAAATTCCCCATGTAACAAACCTCAGACGACTAAGGGTTGAAAGTACAATTGAGTAGAATGCAAACTTGTAAGAAACACTTACAAGTTTGCATAAGAAAGCAGTAAAGAATCAGAAAAGTCCAATAAAAACCATGGAAGATAAAAGCGAAATAATACTCTATCAACCAGAAGAAACTTTCAAGCTCGAAGTCCGATTAGAAAGCGACACAGTTTGGCTGAAACAACAACAGATGGCAGAACTCTTTCAGACAAGTAAGCAAAATATAAGTTTGCATACCAATAACGTATTCAAAGAAAAGGAACTACAGGAAATTTCAACTGTCAAGTATTCCTTGACAGTTCAGCAAGAAGGTAACCGTAAAGTAAAACGTAATATAGCATATTACAATCTTGACGTTATTATATCTGTAGGCTACCGGGTAAAGTCTCAAAGAGGTACTGACTTCAGAATATGGGCAACAAAAGTCCTCAAAGAATATCTCCTCAAAGGCTACGCCGTCAACCAACGCATGGAGCAATTGGAACAACGTGTTGCAAAGACAGAAGAAAAGATAGATTTCTTTGTCCGCACCCCCTGCCCCCGGCAGAAGGCATCTTCTTTGAAGGGCAGATATTCGATGCCTACGTCTTTACCACCAATCTGATAAAATCAGCCCGAAAGACAATTATTCTCATTGATAACTACGTAGACGAGAATACCCTCCTGATGCTCAGCAAACGTAACGAAGGAGTGAAAACCACCCTATATACCGCCAAACTCAACAAACAATTGCAACTGGAATAAAGAAAATTACGTTCAATAACATTAACCATACACACTACAGTTATGACAACCCATCCTCTGAAATACCTCATCGCCGGTACTGGCGGCGTAGGCGGAAGCATCGCCGCCTTCCTCGCACTTGCCGGCAAAGACGTCACCTGCATTGCCCGTGGCGAACACCTTGCCGCCATACGCGAAAACGGCCTGCAACTGCACTCCGACCTGAAAGGTGAATATGCACTGAGAGTACCCGCCTATACGGCAGAAGAATACACTGCTCTCGTATCAACATCTGCGGACTACAAGGCAGATGTCATCTTCGTCTGCGTCAAAGGCTATTCCGTAGACTCCATTACGGAACTCATCAAAAGCGCCGCACACGAACATACGGTAGTCATCCCTATTCTGAATGTCTACGGCACCGGCCCCCGCATCCAGCGTCTGGTCCCCGGCGTCACGGTGCTCGACGGCTGCATCTACATCGTAGGCTTTGTATCGGGACGGGGAGAAATCACGCAGATGGGAAAGATTTTCCGCCTCGTCTATGGGGCACACCGCAGCACGATTGTTTCCCGTGAAACATTGGAAGCCGTGCAACGTGATTTGCAGGAGAGCGGCATCAAAGCCGACATCTCCGACGACATCGACCGGGACACATTCGTCAAGTGGTCGTTCATCTCCGCTATGGCAGTCACCGGAGCCTACTATGACGTGCCTATGGGCGAAGTACAGAAACCGGGCGAGGTGCGCAACACCTTCATCGGACTGTCCCAAGAAAGTGCAGCCCTGGGCAGGAAACTGGGCATAGCCTTCAAGGAAGACATTGTGGAGTACAACCTCAAAGTAATAGACAAACTTGCCCCCGAAAGCACCGCCTCCATGCAGAAAGATATGGCAAAAGGACATCAGAGCGAAGTACAAGGCTTGCTTTTCGACATGATTACAGCTGCAGAGGAGCAAGGAATTGAGGTGCCGACGTATAGGATGGTGGCGGAGAAGTTCAAATAAACCGCCACAAATCGTAACCTCCCCAATATACAAATGACTTTCAGAATAGTAAATAGACTAATCATAGGTAATGATGGAATTAACAATCATTGTACAACAAAAAATATATGAACTAAGAGGACAAAGAGTGATGCTTGATTTCGCTCTGGCTGCACTTTATTAAGTCACCACCGGCAATCTAAACAAAGCTGTCAAAAGAAACATAAAAAGATTCCCATCGGACTTCATGTTTCAACTGACCAAAGAGGAATTTGAGAAAATGAAATCAGACTTGATATTCCAAAATGGAACATCAAGTTGGGGAGG
>OHEB01000595.1_pt1 | contig 13871 bp, 14 predicted proteins | sample 1567081 | NCBI WGS metagenome assembly OHEB01 (sample SAMEA3879569, study PRJEB24766) | human gut metagenome | biome: human-associated habitat; feature: feces | place: USA | collected 1985/1987 | reverse complement strand
AAATGATGAAGGTCATCAAGATTAACCTGACATTGGCGATGACGATTAATTTTGTAGCCATTGTCTTGGCTATGGGAGGCTGGATGGGACCGGTAGTGGGAGCGCTCGTACACAATGCAGGGTCCGTATTGGTGATTATTCATTCGGCATCGTTGCTACGATTTGAGGCGAGTGAATAACAAAAAAGCGACTCGGGCAGTCGCTTTAAGAATTTAGATGGTCGGGGTGAGAGGATTCGAACCTCCGACTTCTTGCACCCCATGCAAGCGCTCTACCAGGCTGAACTACGTCCCGACAACCTCTTTTCTATATATCTGCATACTGTAAAATGCAAGCAAAAAATTTATTTCTTTCATTTATACTGCAATATCAGGCGTTTTAACCGCAACAATTAATTACTGTATCTAAAACATCTCTTCCGAATAAGCAATTTAAAACAAAACACATCCCCCTCTTTACAACAAAAACAAACTCTTCGCCTGCGGTTCTTCATCTGAAGACTAAGATATTGAGACAAAGCCTGCTTCTTCAAAATAAACAGAATTTTAATAGAAAAAACATGACTGGTACTCACAATAAAAAAGGCTGCAAATGCAGCCTGTAATAACTTAAAATCCGGAAACAATTATGCCGTTGCCTTACCTGCAATCACCTTTTTAATTTTTTTCGCTTCCGCTGTCAATTTTCCGTCCGGAGTAGACATTAAATATGCATCCAAACCGCCTTTATGCTCAATAGAGCGCAGCGTCTTCGTGCAAATTTTCAACTTATAAACCTTCCCCAAAGCTTCGCTCAACAGAGAAACAACTTGCAGATTCGGCAAAAAGCGGCGGCGGGTTTTATTGTTAGCGTGGCTTACATTATTACCGCTCATAACGCCGGTGCCGGAAATTTCACATTTCTTAGCCATTTTTTTATCCTTTACTCAAAAACTTTTGCTCATACATACAAACTTAATCCATATAAGTCAAGCAAAATCTTCGTAAAAACTTAAAAAAAAGCTGGATTATTTAGAAATTACGTTGTATAAGCATAACTCGCAAAGTGATTTGCAGCATGTACCCGTAGCTCAATTGGATAGAGTGTTGGCCTCCGACGCCAAAGGTTGCGAGTTCGAACCTCGCCGGGTGCACCATTTATAGCATTAAAAGCGCCCTTATTGCTAAGAGCGCTTTTATTTCAGGCATAAATTATGCCTACTCCTCTTCTGTATCCTCTTCATCGCTTTCTTCATCTGCAATTTCAAGATCATCATCTTGCATCATTGCTTTAATCATCCACGACTTTTTAGCATACATATCCAGATATTCTTCCATCAGATTTGCCACCTGAAAATTATCGGCTTTATCTGCCTCATCCCTTACCTCCTTGGCCGATGCGATTAAAATGTCACAATCAGCAGAAAGCTCCTCCAAAACTTCATAGCCGTGATAATCGCGGGCTTCTAATTCGTCTATCGTCGTTTTATCCAGATATTCCGCCATTGAAGCCGCCGGCATTTTGTTCTGCATTTTCATTACTTCTGCCACTGTATCGAATTGGCATTGCAGCATTTTATAAATTTTTTCGGTCATTTTATGAATAAGTGGAAATTGCAGTCCGACAACATTCCAATGCAAATTATGAACTTTAATATTCAAAACAGCAAGATTTGCCAGAAAAACGTTTAGTTTATCAGTCTTATTAGCCATAATATCTCTCCTCTATAAAAACAACACAGACAAAATAATGCGCATTTCCTGCTTTTTTAGAGGATATAATCCAAAGATAAAATATTGCCTCCACTGTTCACACAAAAAAGCCGCCCCGAAAGGCGGCTTTTTCAATCAAAAATCTGAACAAATTTCTTTGTTTCCGAATCATACTGCAAATGCAGCACCGAACAGTTTTCATTTGGTGTCTTTTTCAATTCCAAGCCACATTTCAGCGCGCTCAGCACCCCGGCATGACAAACCACGCCAATGACAGAATCCTTCTTGCAGACAATTCTGTTTAAACAATGCAGAACTCTTCCGAAAATTTCACGCTTACTCTCGCCGCCGGGAAAGTGAATATCCCAGTTATCAAAACTCGGCCAGCATACATTTTCAACAAAAGTATCCCCGAATCTGGCCCGTACTTCGTCAAAAGTCATTCCTTCAACTTCGCCGAAGTCGCCTTCGCGCAAATCCTGAAGAATAATAATCGGAAGCTCCGTCGCACTTCTGCAGGCAATTTTGTTTGCTGTTTGTACAGCTCTGACAAGCGGCGAACAATATAATACCGTCATTCCCAGCGACAGGACTTTCTCTGCCAGTTTTCTTGCCTGCTCTTCACCATTTTCATTCAATACTGCATCCAGGCCGCAGCCCTGCCATCTGTGTTCCAGATTATAATCCGTTTCACCATGGCGAAAAATGTACAAATCTTTTTTCATAAATATAACTGTTTTATAATAATAGTAAATCTACCCCTAACTTACCCGTAAATTTTATTTATGCAACAAAAAACCGCCTGCCTTTCTCGGGACAAGCGGTTTTCTGGCTCCTGATGCTTATTTAACAAGCAATTCATCCGCCAGTGCTTCCAATTGTTTGATATCCGCATCTTTCATCGCCGATTTTATCGAAACCGTCGTATCTGCAAATGTAAGATTTTTTAAGCCTTCAAGTTCTGCCCTCATTTTTTTGGCTGCGATTGGTGCCCACGAACCGTTTTCAATAAACGCAACTTTCCGGTTTTGATAGTTTTTGCTCTTCAAATGCGCAATAAAGCTTTCCATACAGGGAAAAATGCCCCCGTCATATGTAACAGACGCCAATACCAGGCGGTCATAACGAAACGCATCTTCCACTGCTTCAGCCATATCGTCCCGCGCCAAATCGGTAATCGCAACTTTCGGAGCGCCTTTAGCCTCCAAAATTTCTTTAAGTTTTTCCGCCGCCTGTTTGGTATGCCCGTAAACCGACGCATAGGCGATAAGTATGCCTTCATCTTCCGGCCGGTAACTGCTCCAGATATCATATTTATTAATATAATATCCCAAATTCTCCGTCAGCATCGGCCCGTGCAAGGCAAAAATCTTCTGAATATCAAGAGTTGCCGCCTTTTTAAGCAGCGCCTGTACCTGTGCGCCGTATTTGCCGACAATATTGATATAATAGCGGCGTGCTTCGCAATCCCATTCGTCCTCAACGTCAAGCGCGCCGAATTTTCCGAAAGCATCTGCCGAAAACAGGATTTTTTCCTTTTTCTCATACGCAACCATAACTTCCGGCCAATGTACCATCGGAGCCATAACAAACGTCAGCGTATGGCTGCCCAAAGACAGTTCGTCGCCCTCATTGACAACAACTTTGCGCCCTTCCAAATCCAAATGCTCAAAAAACTGCGGAATCATATTAAAAGTTTTCGGATTCGAAACAACCTTTGCTTTTTTATATCTGTTCAAAAAGTGCTCAATATTTGCAGCATGATCCGGTTCCATATGCAAAATAACCAGATAATCAGGCTCTTTGCCATTCAAAACTTCTTCCAAATTCTGAAACCATTCGTCGGTCGCCCGCTTGTCAACCGTATCCATCACGGCAATTTTGTCATCCATAATGACATAGGAGTTATAGGAAATCCCTTCAGGAATAACATACTGTCCCTCAAACAAGTCCAATGTCTTGTCATCGGCACCGACATAATAAACGCTTTCGGTCAACTTCTTATTCTGCATATTTTTACTCCTTATCGCAAATGCTTACTCTGTTTTGTTTATTTAACCTTTTCCTCAATAATTGCAACTGCTTTTTCAAATACGTCTTCAATGCCCATCCAAGACGTATCCAGAATATAGGCGTCTTCAGCCGGTTTCATAGGAGCATCTTTTCGAGTCGCATCACGCTCATCGCGAGCCTTGACATCTCTCAAAACGTCATCGTAATTCGCAGCTACTCCTTTCGCCACAAATTCGTCATATCTTCTTTTCGCCCGCACTTCTGCCGCCGCCGTAATAAAAAACTTCACCTCTGCCTGCGGACAAATCACCGTTCCCGTGTCCCGGCCGTCATAAATAACGCCTTTCGCCGCACTTCCGTCGGCAAAAACCGGATTCGCCGCAAAATTGCGCTGCATATCACGGGCAGTGCGCGGTGAACACCGTGCAGGCGGTATGACCCGGATAGTCGAGCAGCGTTAATTTCTGCAAACCGTGAATGACCATATCTTGCCCTCCTTTTGCCGAACGAAAATCTTTATCATGCGACAATTCCGCCATTTTGGCAAAAGTCAGCCCAGCGGCTTCTTGCTCTGCCGCTGTTGCGTCTGCCAAATCATTCCCGTTTTGCAGCATCAGCAGCCCGACAGCCCGATAAACCATTCCCGTATCAAAATATGCAAGGCAGTATTTTTCCGCAAGTTTTTGTGAAAGCGTTCCCTTTCCCGCTGCCGCCGGCCCGTCCACCGTAATAATCATTATCCTCTGCAACCTTTCTAAATTAAAAATTTTATCTATTCTTTAACATATATTCGCTAATATCATAGTATAAAATCACTTTATACAAAGAATAACATAATGGCAAAAAACTTTCGTCTTTACATTAAGGAGCCGCTCGCTCCGGGCAAAACAATCATACTTGAAGAAGAGCAAACCCATTATTTGAAAAATGTGGTAAAATATACCGCAGGAGACACCTTCTCCTGTTTTGACAACGAGTCAGGCGAATTTTCCGCCCGGATTACCGCATTCGAAAAAAGACACACCAGAATAAACATCCTCGCTCAAACCGAACCGTTCACCCGTTGTCCGGATATCTGGCTGCTGTTTGCCCCCCTGAAAAAGGACAAAACCGATTTTGTTATTGAAAAGGCTACCGAACTCGGCTGCCGGAAAATTCTGCCCGTTATCACCCGCCACACAAATTCTGGAAACGTCAAAACCGAGCGCTATGTCGCCCAAAGCATAGAAGCGGCCGAACAATGCCGCCGGACAGACCTCCCGGAAATCGTCCCGGCACAAAAGCTGGAAGATGTCCTTTCCGGCTGGGACAGTCAGAGAACGTTGTTTTTTATGGATGAAACCCGAAACTGCCAAGATTTTTTTTCCGTCTTAAAAGAAAATCCGGCCTCTAAGGCAGCCGTCCTAATCGGCCCCGAAGGCGGATTTTCTCCTGAAGAATTAAACTTATTACGCAACTTACCTTTTGCCAGAGGCGCAGCTTTAGGGCCGAGAATACTCCGGGCCGAAACCGCTGTTGCCGCAGCTTTGTCCTGCTGGCAAATGATTTCCGGAGACTGGAGCGACAAATGAAAATACTGATTGCCGATGACCACGAACTTTTTCTCAAAGGACTGGAATTTATTTTAAACGAAAATTTTCAGCATCCTGAAATTACCACCGCTCAGAGCTATACGGATATTTTTTCCATTTTGGAGCAAAAGCAGGATTTTGACCTGATTATCACAGACTTGGCTATGCCCGGCGCTGCCTGGCTGCCGGCACTGACCAAAATTCACTCTTTGGTTCCGGATACGCCTATTACGGTCATCTCTGCCGTTTTTGATAAAGAAATTCTCCAACAGACGCTTGATATCGGCGTTGCCGGATATATCCCCAAAACAGCGTCAAACAACCTGATTGTCAGCGCTATCAATCTGGTTTTGGCCGGCGGCATATACATTCCCCATGAACTGCTTTATTCTACCAAGCTTGAACCTGCCCATAACGAAAGCAAGCAAAAAGAATACTACTCGCCGCTGAAAACGCTTGAAAAATTTGCCGAAAACACTCTTGATGCACCGCAAAAAGGCCTGACGGAGCGTCAGATAGATATAGTTAAATGTATCGCTGAAGGACTCTCCAACAAGCAAATTGCCTATAAACTGCATCTCAAAGAAGGAACCATCAAAGTGCATATTACCATAATTTTAAAGGTTCTGAACGTTAAGAACCGTACCTCCGCCGTAATTGAAGCAGCCAAACGCGGCTATATTTCGGATAATATGTCTGACAACGGATAAATTAAGAGGACGCCATGGCTAAAACAGCAAAAAACATCCTGCCCGCCTATCTCACTGATATATATGGTTGGCTGTATCTGAATCCGAAACTTTATAACCTTCTAGATAATGCGTTCCTGTTAAATTTTCTAACTTTGGGATACCACAGCCTTTTGACCGAAGAAGTAAAAAAGGAAATCTCTCCTCATTCGCATATCCTCCAAATCGGAGCAACACTCGGCGGACAAATAGAAAAAGCATATTCCGGCCTGGGCATGCTCGGTTCATATACCATTGTGGACATTCTGCCGGACATTCTTGAAAACTGCCGGGAAAAGCATCTGGAACAAAAAATAGGCTTCGTTCACGCTGACGCCGCCAAAACCGTCAAAGGAAATTACGATATCATCATCTGCTATATGTTGCTGCACGAACTCCCCCCTTTAACGCGAACCCGTGTTATCGATAATATCCTCAAAGCATTGAAACCCGGCGGTAAAGCCGTTTTTATCGACTATCACCAACCTTCCTCCTATCACCCTTTAAAATACATAATTCGCACCGTCAACCGCCTGTACCAGCCGTTTGCGGAAAGCCTTTGGAAAAATTCCATCAAAGGCCTGGCATCGCACCCGGAAATATGCCGCTGGTCGCAACAAACCTATTTCGGCGGCGTTTACCAAAAAGTCGTCGCCACAAAAATGGACGGCACATCTCCCTGCCGTCCCGTCCTTTGCCCATACGCTTGCGGCAACATTCCGGCATATGCAACACACCATACACGACGTACGCGACACGCCATACACGGCGTACACAACACGCTATATCCGGGTATGCTTTTATCAACACAAAACACCGGTCGCCCTCCCAATGAGAACGACCGGCAAGTCCCAAGCAGACGGTTTAAGCATCAAGATTTAGCAACACTAATCTTCTTAAACTTCTGCTTTTCTGTCTGGGATTTCGGAATAGAGACAGTTAACACGCCGTTGTTGTATCTGGCGGTCGTTGCTTCATAATCCAAATCCCAGGGCAGCTGTATGGTACGTCTGAACATACCATACGAGATTTCAGAAAAATAATTATCTTTGGTATTTTCTTCAGATTCGTTCTTTTTCTCACCGCTGATGCTTAAATAACCGTCCGCAGAAACCTTCAAATCAATGTCTTTTTCATCAATTCCCGGAATTTCCGCCGTAACTTTTACCGCATCTTTATCTTCAGTAACCTGAATTTTAGGTGATAAATCCGAATATTCCGAATTTGAACTATCCATAAAATTCCAAAAATAATTCATCAGGCTTCTGAAATCCGTCGGATTGTGAGAAACGGACAAATCATGATTGTTCGGATTTGAATTTGTTACCGTATTTCTCATCATTCTTCTCCGCAAAATTATTTTTCTTCCATTTCCGAAATTTCTACTTCGTCAATCTCGTCAGAAAGTTTTGAACCGCAGCAGCAGCCGGAAGAAGAACTGGAGCTGGAACTCGGTTTGGAACTTGAACTGGACTGGGACTTTTCATTAGAAAACTTAGACTGAGAATTTTTCATATTTACCTCCAAAATATATTTAGCCAATTTTTAAAAGCATTCTTGCAAAACAAAAAGCTCTTCGGTTTTCCGCCTGCAACGCCGAAGCTCCGCAGACGTTCCGCCGTCGGCACCTGTAAAATTTCATTGCAAAATTTACACTTGAAAAGATAATCTCTGCCCTGCCGAATTTAAGCTAAACTTAAGGGCAGTTTCCACTGCCCTTATTGTCTAAATGCAATATCTGATATTACGTTTTTAGAATTCCGCGGTAATATTTTTACCCATATTCAAAAACTTTTCCGTCCTCTGCCTCTTTAATTCATCGGGAGACAAACCGGAAAGTTCCCGCAGCTGGCGTGATATTGCCTCTTTAACCGCACCAAGCGTCTGTTCCGTATTGCGATGGGCTCCGCCCAGCGGTTCCTTAATAATTTCATCAATAATCCCCAGCGCTTTCAAATCTTGCGCCGTCAGTCTCAACGCCTCCGTCGCCTCTTTTGTCTTATCGCCTGAACGCCATAAAATGGAAGCGCATCCCTCCGGCGAAATAACAGAATAAATTGAATGTTCCAGCATCAACACCCGATTCGCCGTTGCAATCGCGCCGCCGGAACCTCCCTCACCGATAATTATGGAGATAATCGGTGTTTTTACCTGCAAACATTTCTCAATGGACGAAGCAATTGCTTCAGCCTGCCCGCGTGCTTCCGCATCTACCCCCGGATATGCTCCCGCCGTATCGACAAAACTGATAACCGGCAGGTGAAACTTGTCTGCCAGAGCCATCATACGCTGCGCTTTGCGGTACCCTTCAGGCTTTGCCATACCGAAATTATATTTGATACGGGTTTCAAGGTCGTTTCCTTTTTCCTGCCCCATAACAACTACAGCATAACCGTCAATCTTGCCGATACCGCATACCATCGCCTCATCATCGGCAAAACAGCGATCACCGGCCAACGGTGTAAAATCTTCAACAAAAGCCTTTATATAATCCAAACAGTGCGGTCTTGCAGGATGTCTGGCTATCTGCGCTTTCTGCCAGGCTGAAAGATTCATATATGTCCGATTGACGTGTTGGCTTAATTTACGCTCCAGACGCCTGATTTCCCGGGTAATATCCATATCCTCGTCTTTGGCAAGAAGTTTCAGATGTTCGATTTTTTCTTCAATTTCTAAAATATCTTTTTCAAAATCAAGCACAACGGCTGTAGATTCATTCATTTTTTATACCTTTAAAAATTAAACATTGACCTCTCTATATCACAAAATAAAAAAAATTCACCATATTTTTTGCATATATACCAAATAACCGCCCGGATTTGCAGCAAATAACCGTAAAATCATAAACATTTAACACATTTTTTATTTGCAAAATAAGGCTTTTCCGCTACAATAGCCAAAAATTGTAATTGGGAGTCGGACATTGTTGAACATTTCGTTTTTCATAGTTGCATTTTCAAGCATATTTTGGTTTTTCTACAGCCTAAGATTTGTCAATGTAAGCAGTATTTCTGCCGCCGGAGGAGCCGAAGCCCTGTTTCAGGCGGTAATTGTCATTTTGTTTCCGCTCGCCGTAATTTGGGGAATGTTTGCCGTCATAAAAAGTTTTTATGCTGAAAAGCAGACGGCTGTACAAAATCAAACCCTTTTAGAGCAGTTGAAAAAAAATGCCGAAAATACCAATGCGCTGAGCTGCGCTTTGATAGCCGCGGAAAAGGAAATAAAAAACGGCTTTATTCTGCATGAATTTGATACGCTGATTGCCGATGCAAACGAAATCTTGTCCGACATCATCAAACGCAGCAATTCCATTTCCAGCGCCCAGATGGAACATTTATGGAACCGCACTGCCGGCGGTGAACGCTGGCTGATAGCCAAAACCTTTATCGAAACCTACAATTTTCAGACCGGTTTTGCCGGACATCTGCTGCAAAAAGCGCAGAAGGACAGCCTCCTGCGAGGCAGCATCCTTGAATTTGAAGCCAGAATAAAAAGCCTTTGCCGACTGCTGGAAATACACGACACCCAGCGCATATTCTACAATATGGTCGAATACGGCGCATTAGGAAAAGTTTACGGCATCATTTCCCCAATCGCCAGCCAACTTTCTCCGGACACAAATTCGTCTCAGATTGAAAAAGACTGTCCCCAAGACAAAACCGTACAACAGCCCCTTCGCCGGGAAAAACATAGTTTCACCTCAGACGAATTGTCCCTCTCTCCCCGGCAGGATGAGAACTTTCCGTCTTTTTTAAGCCGGCCGGAAGAAACATCGTTGCACTTCGCCCTCTCCGAACCAAAACCGGAAAAATTTGAAGAAACATCTATACGTCCCGAAACCGGTTCATCGCCGGCTGACGAAAAAAGATTAAACATAGATGCCGGATTGAGAGCTATCCGCAACGAGATTCTCTCAACGGAAGCCTCTGCTGCCGTTCCTGCGACAACGGCGCCGGCCGACGATACAAATGCGACACCGATAATAAAGTCGTTTGCACACACTCAAACGGCATTGCGCAATCTGAAAAAAGAGCCCGTATTCAGCGAAAATAATGAAAACACACAAGCAAACACTCCGGGAAAATTCGGCACTGAGCCCCTCGCGCCTTCATTTTCTCCCCGCCGGGAAATTTCCGCTAAACAGCCTAAACCTGCGGTTTCACCGGCAACACAAACCACACGCAGAGAAAAAAACAAAAAAATTATTTCGCTTGATGAACTTGAAAAAGAGATTGATGCGTCACCGGATAACAATTACGACGAATACGCATACCCTTTCGGAGCCTGGCTGGATGATAAAAACCATAAATAAGCTGTTTAAGCCAGCCATCTTGCCCTTATTTTTAATGCTATGTACTTCTCTCCCACCTCAGTCTCTGGCGGAAGATGAAGATGTATTTTCAAACAATTCGTCAATATTATCTTCTTCTGTCGCAATAAAGGAACAAACGCCTCCGCAAATAACAATTACCGACAATATTTCTCTAAGCGGCGCACCCAAATATATACCGGGCTTCACTCACTTTGACTACGTAAACCCCGATGCCCCCAAAAAAGGACGCATCGTTCTCCCTGCTTACGGTACCTTTGATAATTTTAACCCTTACATTTTCAAGGGAACCGCGTCAACCGAAACCGTCGCTCTGACTTTGGACAGTCTCGGCTACACGTCTGCCGACGACCCGGAAACGGTGTATCCGCTGATAGCCGAAAAATTTGAACAGCCTTCCGACAAAAGCTTTATCGGCTTTTTCATCAACCCCGCCGCCCGATTTCAGGACGGAACCCCAATAACCGCCGACGACGTCGTATTCAGTTTCAATTCCCTCATCACCAAAGGCTCACCGGTTTATAAATTTTACTATGCCGATATTGACAGGGTAGAGAAACTTGCCTCCCGCCATGTCCGCTTTTATTTCAAACCCGGAATAAAAAACCGGGAATTGCCGCTAATCATTGCCTCTCTCAAAATTTTTTCTGCCAAAGACTTTGCTAACCGGGAATATGACAAGCCGAGTTTGACCCCGCCTTTAGGCAATGGCCCGTATAAGATAAAGAACTTTGACGCCGGGCGTTACATCACGTTTGTCCGCGACCCAAACTACTGGGCAAAAGACCTCCCCACCCGCAAAGGCTTTTTCAACTTCAACAAAATAAAATACGACTATTATCAGGATACGACCGTTACCCTGCAGGCTCTGTTCTCCGGCAATATTGATATGCGCTATGAATACATTGCCAAATCATGGGCAACCGGACACAACAACGAACTCATCAAAAAAGGCAAAATCAAAAAACAGGCAGTCAAACATAACCGCCCGGCAACAACCCAATTTTTCGCTTTTAACACCCGCAAGGAAAAATTCAGCGACCCGCGCGTCCGGCAGGCAATAGACTACTCTTTTAACTTTCCGTGGGCCGACCGAAACCTCTTCTATAACCAATACCAGCGGTTAAAAAGTTATTTTGCCAACACGCGTTTTGCGGCAACGGATACCCCGAAAGACCTGGAGCTGGACATTCTCCTAGCCCTTCGGGACAAAGTTCCGCCTGAAATCTTTACCGTTCCGGTGGAAGCGACGTTTCGCGACGATTCCCTGTCCGACAGGGAAAACCTTAAACGCGCCGTCAAATTGCTCAACGATGCCGGTTACGACTTTATCAACGAAAAAATGTGCAATTTAAAAACCGGTGAACCGCTGGAGTTTGAAATAATCATAAATTCGGCCAACGGTAATTCCTTTACCCGCGTTTTGCTTCCTTTTATTGAAAACCTGCGCAAAATCGGCATAAAAGCCACCACTCGCGTACTGGAAATCAACACCTACAAAAACAAGCTGGACAATTTTGACTTTGACATTATCGTCGGCGGATTTGGCGGCCTTTACATGCCGGGTTCCGAACAGAAAGACCTTTGGGGCAGCCAGTCGGCAGACATTCGGGGCAGCAACAACATTATTGGAATAAAGAACCCTACCGTGGACAAGCTCGTACAAAAGTTGATAGAAACCGAAGACAATGAACTTTATACCGCATACGTCCGTGCCCTTGACCGGGTTTTGCTGTTTAACCATTACGTGATTTTCAATTGGTATTCGGATTCGGACCGTATTGCCTACTGGGACAAATTCTCTTTTCCCGAAAACAACGCCGGCATCGGCGTTGACATCAACACCTGGTGGCTGAAGGATTAAGACCATGCGCAATTACATCATCAAGCGGCTGCTGCTCATACCCGTAACTTTGTTTGGCATCTTACTGATTAACTTCGGCATCGTCCAGCTTGCCCCAGGCGGCCCTGTTGAATATATGCTTGCGCAGTATAAAGGCATGGACACTGCAGCAACCGGAAACATCAATGCCGGCATGCCGAATATAAACGAACAGAAATATCAGGGCGCAAAAGGCGTTCCCGACGACCTTGTAAAAGAACTGGAAAAACAGTTCGGTTTTGACAAGCCGGTACATGAACGTTTTGTTAAAATGCTCAAAGACTACATTTCTTTTGATTTCGGCAAAAGCTACTACAAAGACAAAACCGTCCTGCAGCTTATCAAAGAACGACTTCCCGTTTCAATTTCTCTCGGTTTGTGGTCAACGCTCATCATTTACCTGATTGCAATCCCCCTCGGCATAAAAAAGGCTCGCGAAGACGGCGAAGAATTTGATGTTATCAGCTCTTTCGTTATCTTCATCGGCTCAGCCATTCCGGTATTTCTGTTTGCCGTCCTGCTGATTGTCCTCTTTGCCGGAGGAACATATTTTCAGCTGTTTCCGCTGAAAGGCCTGACATCCGACGGCTGGGAAAATTTTACATTGCTGCACAAAATCGGCGACTACTTCTGGCATCTGGCTCTGCCGATAACCTGCATCGTCATCGGCGGTGTTGCCTCATTAACTATGCTGACCAAAAATTCTTTTATGGATGAATTAAGCAAACAATACGTTTTGACTGCCCGCGCCAAAGGACTCTCCGAAAACCGGATTCTCTACCGCCATGTTTTTCGCAACGCCATGATGATTATCATCGCAGGACTTCCCGGATTGCTGATGAAAGTCCTCTTCACCGGCTCCCTGCTCATTGAAATTATTTTCAGCCTGAACGGTATGGGGCTGCTCGGATATGAAGCGATTATGACCCGCGATTATCCTGTCGTATTCGGAACATTATATATATTCGCCCTTCTCGGGCTGATTCTGAAACTGCTCAGCGACCTGACCTACTCGCTGGTTGACCCGCGTGTCAATTTTGACCGAATATAAAATTGATTAAACATTCATCTTCCGCCAAAGAATTTGCCAAGGCGGGAGGTAAACAATGAAACAGCATCAGCAAAGGCTCGTGCGCCGGCAGAATTGCCGCGGCCGCCCTGCAAAACATGGTTCAATTCCTTTTCATAGCCGCCGGAAACCGCCAGTTTCTTACCCAGAACGACTATCTCGTTCGGCTGGTCGCGCTCATCCCTTTCTTTATCAAATACAGTCAGCACCACATCTTTAAACTGCCCCTGTTCCTCTTTGGGAAATGCGGCAATGAGCTTCAGCAAATCGCGCATAAACGGCGGCGCATTGGTGATATCAACGATAGCGCAGGCTTTTTCAGGGGTAAACGGCTGACCATCCTTTCCCGCCGGATAAAATTCCTTATTGTTTTCAAAACCGCTCACATAATTGCTGAAATAACGGTTGCGAATCGCCAGACGCGACAACGTTTCCGTAAATTCTTTTTGCGCTTCCATTTCCTTTGCAAAATGCTTTTGCAGATAATTATACATCGTCGTATTAGCAAAATTGCCGTTGTATTCATTTTTGGTATCAAATTGAATTCCTGCAAACAGCGCTTGTCTTGAAACCCACATGCCTTTAGG
>OHEB01000590.1_pt1 | contig 13916 bp, 10 predicted proteins | sample 1567081 | NCBI WGS metagenome assembly OHEB01 (sample SAMEA3879569, study PRJEB24766) | human gut metagenome | biome: human-associated habitat; feature: feces | place: USA | collected 1985/1987 | reverse complement strand
GGTTATCATATAAACTTAAGTGAAATAATTTAAAAAATACATTGTATATGAAATGCATCTCCTCACTTATTTCTCCTGTAACCCTCATCGTCTATGTATTCTTCGTGTTGTTTGAGATATTCTTCGTCCTTATCTCCGCAAATTGTATAATCGCACACACAGTCATTTGCACAGGTTGTTTTTCTAACAAGTCTTGCATGGATAAGCTCCGTAGCGGTATAGTCGGGATTGCACATTGCAGGCATCACTTCCAGCAAATTATGTCCCCTTGCAAAATCCGCAATCGGACATTTTGTAAATTCATAATAGATTGGCTCATCTTTTTGTACGGAGCTACATTCATATCAAAATCGTCCCAATTGTCGCACTTCTTTTTAGATAAAGCAAAAGACCAATACATCAGCTTTTTATATATCGGCTTATTGCAATCGACAAACTTCAAATTTTTAAATGCAGGCAAAAACAAATTGCCCTCCATCTCCTCGATTTCCGCAAGAGATGTTTTTTCTTTGCACACCACATAATAACTGAACAGAGCAATACAATCGTAATTTCCGCCGCGCCGTTGTGGAAATTCTTTTTTTCCGCCTAAATCTGTTCTGTAATCTTTTAAAAATTCAACATACTGAAGCTGAACCTTTGTGAATATTTTTTCAACATCTTAGGCAGAATAATGCAGAGAAATTTTATTTAAAATTTCCTCCCTGCACTGCTTCATATACAATATATGGTGTTCACGGTCAAACACAAGTTCTTTATCTTCCATTCGCCGATTTCCTTTCCTTTTTGAATTTGCCTTTAACCCTTACATTTCAAAATTTTTCTCTTAAATTTTTTGTTGAAAATTATACCTTGACACAAGATTTATACTATTTGTAATCAAATTCTTTCCACATTCAAGTATTAACACCTATGTTGAAAACTCCTGCGTTAATTGTTGAAATGTTACATTTCTGTAAAAGATTGGGTGTTACTTGTAAAAGGGCTGTAGTTTTGACAGTCGTTTAACATAGCTTTTCACACTTTCCACATAGTTTTCAACATTTATGTTAAAAGATGTGCTAAATACAAATTGTATAAATTAATAATTCTTACTGTTCTTTCTTTTATCAAGATAATTTTGCAAAATTATCGTTGCGGCAACTTCGTCTACCACATTTTTTCTTTTTTTGCCTCTTGTATTTGTATCGTTTAAAAAGTTGTGGGCTGTAATGGTAGTACCTCTTTCGTCCTGCAAATCCACCTGCAACCCTGTTTCGTTGTGTAAACGCTCCGCAAAGGCTCTTGCGTTCTGCGCACTCTCGCCCTCACTGCCGTCCATATTTTTAGGAAGACCCACAACCACGATTTCAGCCTTTAAATTCACAACGGTTTCTTTCACTTTTTCAAAAAGTTTTTCGGGTGATTTTTCAAAAATTACCGTATGCGGCGACGCTAAAAACTCTGTCTTATCGCAAACCGCTATACCTGTTCTTGCTTTGCCCAAATCAACTGCCACTATTATCATATTAACATCCTTTCAAAAACAGGGAACCCTGCCGAGTTCCCCTTTTCATATTATCGTGACGGTCTTTTTACATCTGATGCAACACTGAATACATCACTTGATTTGCCAAGCACTACAAGGTGGTCGTTTTCATCAAAGACATAATCGCCGCCAAGGTTCAGATTAAGTTCATTATCATTTTTTACCGCAATAATATTAATTTTATGTTTACGGCGAACATCAACATCCATTACCTTTTTTCCAACCCACGATGATACCACGGGAATTTCAAAGATAGAATACTCCGAAGTGAGTTCAATATAATCAAAAATATTGTCTGCATTGTATCTTACCGCAAGGTTTTCGGCAATCTCTTTGTCGGGATATACAACCTCGTCAGCGCCTATTTTCTTTAAAAATTCAACCTGTCTTGCCCTTTTAGCCTTTGCAATTACATACTTTGCACCGAGTTCCTTTAAAATGGAAGTAATTTCGAGGGAGGCATAAAAATCCTCGCCGATTGTCACAAAGCAATAATCAAAAGTATTAACTCCTATAGATTTCAAAATTCCGTCTGCCGAGCAGTCACCGCAAAAAGCGTCGTTGAATTCAGGTGAAAGCTCCTGTATGAGTTCCTCGTCCTTGTCTGCAATCATTACTTCATTGCCGAGGTCCTGCATTTTTCGTGCAAGATAAATTCCAATTGTTCCCATTCCGATTACAAGTACCGACTTCATAAATGTTTCTCCTTAACCGATTAATATCTGTTCTGTAGGGCGCTTTACAGGTGCTTCGGGTTTTCTTTGTCCAAACACAAGCACAAGCGAAAGTCCGCCGATTCGTCCGCCATACATCATTATCATTAATATTATTTTTGAAATTGCCGAGATTTGGTTTGTTATGCCTTTTGACACTCCTACAGTGCCTGCCGCCGAGGCGGTTTCAAACAATACCTGCGACATACCCAATCCCTCTACGCTGCAAATTATCATTGACGAAAGCATAACCGCAAAGAGATAAATCAAAATAATTACCGCCGACTGCTTAACCACATCAGACACAATTCTGCGCTTAAAAGTGTTTATATCGTCACCGCCTTTCGCCATTGCAAATACCGCAATCACAACCACCGCTATTGTAGTTGTTTTCAGGCCGCCCGCCGTTGAACCCGGGCTACCGCCTATAAGCATAAGAATAAGCGAAAGCAATGTGCCGGAATCCGAGAGATTTGAAAGGTCAATTGTATTAAAACCTGCCGTTCTTGTGGTTACCGACATAAACATAGCGTTTACAATTTTTTGCGGAACAGTCTTGTCGGCAAGTTCGCCGTTGTATTCAAAAATAAAAAAGCCAAGTCCGCCTGCGACAAGCAAAATTGCCGTTGTAACAAGAACTATTTTAGTATGAAGCAAATATTTAGAAAAATGAAATTTATTTTTTAAAATGTCATTCCACACAATAAAGCCGATACCGCCGATTACAATAAGCGACATTATAATTATGTTTACATAGTAATCATTTGTATAGTAAGTCAGCGAAGAATACGGTTGGCGAAATCCCATAAGATCAAAGCCTGCGTTGCAAAAAGCAGAAATAGCGTGGAAACAACTGTAGTATATTCCTTTCAGCATACCCATTTGCGGACAAAAGCGAAAAGCAAGTAATACAGCACCTATTCCCTCAAAAATAAAAGTACCTCCGACTATTTTCTTAACGAGTTTTAAAGTACCGTCAATTTGAGTATTGCCCGATGACTGCATCATCATTTTGCGTTCACGCATATTAATCTTTTTGCGCAAAAATATTGAAATCATTGTTATTATCGTCATAAGACCAAGACCGCCTATCTGAATCATTGCCAGAATAACAATCTGTCCGAAAACAGTCCAATGAGTAAATGTATCAAATACAACCAATCCCGTAACACAGGTTGCGCTTACCGATGTGAAAAGTGAATCAATAAAATTCGTCCATTCCCCCGTCTTTGAGGAAATCGGCAGGCACAAAAGGAAAGTTCCCAACAAAATTACAGGAATAAAGCTCAACGCTATAAATCTCGTGTAGCCGAGCTTTGATATTAACTTGCTTATCATTAAGCATTCACCGCCTTAAATTCTATTGTATCATATTATGTAACAATTCACAACAAAAAAATGCTCCTGCAGCATTTTGCAGGAGCATAAATTTTAATATTGACTTTTAAGAAGCAATATGAAGAACTATGGTTACTATTCGTACTACAAAAAGTGCGGCTGCAACCCACATAACAGGGTGAATCTGCTTGATTTTACCTGTAACGATCTTGAGGATAACCCAAGAAATGATACCGAACATAATACCTGTTGCAATTGAATATGCAAACGGCATCATAATGATTGCAAGGAAACCGCCAACTGTGTCGGCAATGTCAGACTCAAAGTCCATTTGTGTAATGTTCTTAAGCATTAAAAGTCCAACGAACACAAGAGCAGGAGCTGTTGCAAATGACGGAATTGCAAGGAAAATCGGGTAGAAAGGAATTGCAAGAAGGAAGAGAATACCTGAGGTCATAGCTGTAAGACCTGTTCTGCCGCCCTCGGCAACACCTGTTGTTGACTCAACATAAGAAGTTACAGTTGATGTACCAAGACAAGCACCTACGCAAGTACCTACGGCGTCAGCCATTAAAGCCTTACCTACTCTTGGAAGCTCGCCTTTTTCGTTGAGGAGGTTACCCTGCTGTGCAACACCGATAAGTGTACCTACTGTATCGAAAAGGTCAACAAAGAGGAATGCAAATACAATAACTGCAAAGTTTACTACATTCTGTGCTACATAAGTAAAATCGAACTTAAATAAAGTTTCTGTTGCCATATTCTGAACAGGAGCAAATATTGCATAGTTTGAGAAATCAGGAATAAGTGAAGTGCCCTGATACCAACCGCAAAGCTGTGCAATAATGCCGAAAATGTAAGTAACAATGATGCCGATAAGGATTGAACCCTTAACCTTGAAGTGCCACAAAGCGGCTACAATAAGAAGACCTACAATTGCAAGAACTACATTTGCGGAACCTAAGTCACCGAGTGTTACAAGTGTTGATGACTGAACAGCTGTGCCGTCATAGTAAGCATCGGAAACGATAACGCCTGCACCCTTTAAACCTACAATTGTAATGAAAAGACCGATACCTGCCGAAATACCGAGTTTTAAGTTCTTAGGTACTTTATTAACAAGTGTTTCACGGAATTTGAAAAGTGAAAGGATAATAAAGATAATACCTTCAACAAGGATTGCTGTAAGAGCAACCTGCCATGGATTTGTAATACCCTGTGATGCAAGCTGCGGAACTACTGTGTATGCAAAGTAAGCATTAAGTCCCATACCGGAAGCAAGGGCAACAGGATAGTTTGCAAAAAATGCCATAAAAAGTGTAGCAAATGCTGCCGATACTGCTGTTGCAGCAAAAACCGCACTTGAGTCCATTCCGGCAGCGCCAAGCATACTTGGGTTTACGGCAAGTATGTAAGCCATTGCAAGGAATGTGGTAACGCCGGCAACAACTTCTGTTTTTACCGCGGTACCGTTTTCTTTGAGTTTAAATAGTTTTTCCACTTAGAAAACCCCTTCATTAAATTTTTTATACAAAAGCCAAAAGGCTATTGTTTACCGCATTAATACTAAAAGTATGACACCTTTCGAGCAAAAAGTCAATGCTTTTTCGATTGGAAAAATTTTTTTGTAGGATACTATAAAATATTCCGTTAATTTTTCAACATTAATACAATAACATATTAATATGATAATTTAATATACTGTATTTCACAAAAATTTTTATTAGATTATGGGTAGAAAAATACTTAACCCAAACTATTATAATTACTCGGTGAAATATTTTCCTAAACCATAATTACCTAAGCTTTCAAAAACAACCGACAACAAAAAATTCCGACCCTTGCAGATCGGAATTTTTTATCTGTTTAATTTTTAATGTTAATTATTCTTTATTGTCGGCAATAAGCTGTTGAAGCAAAGTAACATCCTGAACATCAAGCTTACCGTCTTTATTCAAATCAACGCTCTCAAAAACATCCTTATTACTCTCATCAATCAAAGGTAATTCATCTGTGTTTTTGTTTCCTGCAATATGTCTTTGTAAATATGTAACATCATTTATATCTACAATTTCGTTTTCGTCTGCATCACCTGTGATAATTTTTTTAATAAGTTCAATAAAATTAATTTCATTTTCCTTGGCATAATTTTCAGCAACAGAATTTTTGTAACCCATAATTGTGAGATTTTTACAACCGTCAAAAGCACTTTCCAAAATACTTGTAACACTATTCGGAATTGTTATAGTTTCTAAAGCCGAGCAATTTTCAAAGGCTCTGTAACCGATTTTTTTTACGCTGTTCGGAATTACTAAACTTACCAAACTTTTACAATCGGTGAAAGCATAGTCACCGATATTGGTTACCTTTTCAGGAATCGTTATATTGATTAAACTTTTGCAACCGTTAAAAGTTGATTCTTTAATACTTTTTACACCGTTTGGAATATTAATATTTTTTAAGTTTTCACAACCGTAAAACGCATACTCACCAATATTTGTAACACCATCAGGGATTGCAATATTCTCCAAGTTTGTACAATCGCTAAAAGTACCGTAAGAAATATCTGTAATACTGTCAGGAATTGTTATATTTTTTAGACTTGTGCAATGACCAAATATATTTTCTCCAATAGTTGTAACACTATTCGGAATTACAACATTATCTATACTCGTGCAATACACAAAAGCAGAATCGCCTATAGCTGTAACACTGTCGGGAATTAAAATATTATCTATGTTTGTGCAATTTCGAAATGCTCTTTTGCCAATATATTTTACACTGTTAGGAATTGTGACATTTGTTAAATTACTGCAATCATAGAAAGCACTGTTACCAATTGAAATTGTACCAAAAGGAATTTCTATACTTGTATTTTCAGGCATAACACCTTTATAACCGTACAATACTTTGCCTGCAAATACCATACCATCTGACTGATTATTGTACCATGCTGTACCTAAAAAAGCCTCTTTACCTATGTTTGTTATGTTATTTGGAATTGTAATTTCGGATAAATTTTCACAATTGCAAAAAGCGGCATCACCAATAATTATCACATTATCGGGAATTACAATATTTTTTAATCTTGAACAGCCCTCAAATGCATTGTTGCCAATACTTGTCACACTTTCGGGAAGTGTTATATCGGTTAAACCGTAGCAATCGTAAAATGCCTTATCACCAATATCTGTTAAACCATTTGAAAATGTTATATCTCTTAAACTTGAACAGCTGCCAAAAGCATATTCCCCAATCTTTTTTAAGCTGCTTGGAATTGTTACTTTTGTTAGACCTAAATAGCCGCAAAAAGCATTTTTGCTTATGGAAACTGTACCGTCAGGGATTACAATATTTGTGTTACCATACATTATACCTTTATAAGCATACAACACTTTACCTAAAAACACCATACCGTCAGGCTGATTTTCATACCAAGCAGTACCCGAGAAAGCAGCATTTCCGATATTTGTTACACTGTCGGGAATTGTTATTTTTTCTAAGTTTTTATTTTCATAAAAAGCTTCATCGCCGATACTTGTGACTTTTTTTCCGTCAATCGTATTCGGAATAATTACTTCCGATGCATCACCCATATAAAACTTGATTTCTACGGTACCGTCATCAAGTATTGTATACATATAATCATCGTTTTTTAAATCCTCTGAAACAGCGGTTACTTCTCCGTCCAATGTTTTTGCACTAACCGTAACAGCAGAAAACATACTTGCCGCCATAAGCGCAGACAATATTATTGCAGTGAATCTTTTGGCATTTTTCATTAAAATCATTCCTCTTTTCTTATGTAAAATTTTTAGGTTCTATTTTTATGTTAGGGAAATATTTTAAATTACTTAGCTAAGTATTATGCTAAACCGTAATTTACCATTATTAATAATAAACCTCTTTAAGTAAAACATTTATTAAAATATATTCTATCATTAACAAAATATTTTGTCAATATAAAACAAAATTGTTTATTGTTATCTGGTATATTTGTTAATTTTCTTCACTTATTTTACAATAAAAATTCCGACCCTTGCAGATCGGAATTTTTTATCTGTTTAATTTTCAGTAAAATTATTCGTCTTTGCCGCAGCACTTCTTATATTTTTTGCCGCTGCCGCATGGGCAAGGATCGTTTCTGCCGACTTTTTTGCCTTTACGGATAGTTTTGTTGGCTGTGTCTGTACCGTCACCCGAAGTTTCTGTAGGCTGAGCAACCTGCTCACGCTTTAAAGCAATTTCAATCGGGCTTTCTTTCGGCTCTTCATCTTCGCCGTTATTTAAAACTACCTGATGTGCAGCCTGTGCCTGCTTTAATGCCATACGCTTTGCAGCCTCGATAGCTTCCTGACGCTTTTTAACCTCATATACCTTTTTAGGCATAACGAGCATCATCTTAACTGTATCTTCTCTGATGCTTTCAATCATCTCGTCGAACATATCAAAGCCTTCAATACGGTACTCTACTACAGGGTCATGCTGACCGTATGAACGGAGTCTGATACCTGACTTAAGCTGATCCATATTATCAATGTGATCCATCCAGTGTGTATCAACATTCTTGAGGAGATATACACGCTCCATTTCACGGATAGTTTCGGTCGGCAAAAGCTCCTCGTTTTCTTTATAGATAGCTTTTGCATCTTCGATAAGCATATTCTTAATGTCTTCGGCTTCCATATCCTCAAGGTCCTCGAGGTCAAAGTCGTAACGGCTCTCGTCCTGAATAAGCCAATCCTTATAATAATCCTTAAGGCTCTGGAGATTCCAATGCTCACGAGGGCCGTCCGGGAGATACTGCTTAACGCTTGTGTCAATTGTATCTTCAATCATCTTATAGATAGTATCGTGTAAGTCCTCACCGTTAAGAACCTGATCACGCTGACCGTAGATAATTTCTCTCTGCTTGTTAAGAACATCGTCGTACTGGAGTACATCTTTACGAATACCGAAGTTACGGAGTTCGATTTTCTCCTGTGAGCTGTCAATGATATTTGAAATCAACTTAGCGTCAATCGGCATATCATCTTCAACATTAAGGCGCTCCATAACCATCTTCATTCTGTCGCCGCCGAATAAACGCATAAGATCGTCTTCTGTAGAAAGGAAGAACTTACTTACACCCGGGTCGCCCTGACGACCTGCACGGCCCTTAAGCTGGTTATCAATTCGTCTTGATTCGTGGCGCTCTGTACCGATAATGTAAAGGCCGCCTGCTTCTCTTACCTTTTCAGCTTCTTCTTTAATTTCTTCTTTATATTTTGAGTTAAACTCATCAAATGTCTTTCTTGCATTGAGGATTTCCTCGTTATCTGTTTCTGCGTGACCTGTTGACTCTTCAATAAGTTCATCTGTAAAGCCCTGCTTACGCATAGATGCTTTAGCCATAAATTCAGCGTTACCGCCAAGGATAATATCGGTACCACGGCCTGCCATATTTGTTGCGATTGTAACCGCACCGAGCTTACCTGCCTGTGCTACGATTTCAGCCTCTTTTTCGTGCTGTTTGGCGTTGAGCACATTGTGCTTGATGCCGCGCTTTTTAAGCATTTTTGAAAGTTCTTCCGACTTTTCGATAGAAATTGTACCGACAAGTACAGGCTGACCCTTTTCGTGAGCCTCTACAACCTGGTCGATTACATTCTTAAACTTGCCTTTTTCTGTCTTGAATACGGAGTCCGGAAGATCTATACGCTGAACAGGCTTGTTTGTAGGAATTTCAACAACATCAAGTTTGTAAATTTCCTGGAACTCCTCTGCCTCTGTCTGAGCAGTACCTGTCATACCTGAAAGCTTTTTGTAAAGACGGAAGTAGTTTTGGAATGTGATTGTAGCAAGAGTTTTGCTTTCGTTCTGAATCTTTACGCCCTCTTTTGCTTCAATTGCCTGGTGCAAGCCCTCGTTAAAGCGTCTGCCGTACATAAAACGACCTGTAAATTCATCAACAATGATAACTTCGCCGTCTTTAACAACATAGTCAACATCGAGTTTCATAATACCGTGAGCCTTGATAGCCTGGTTTACATGGTGCTGAATTGTAAGGTTTTCCGGGTCTGTAAGGTTTTCAATGCCGAAAAATTCTTCGGCTTTCTTAACACCGTTCTGTGTAAGTGTAGCTGTTTTCTGCTTTTCGTCTACAACATAGTCAATGTCGTTTTCTGCGTAGTAATCCTCCATATCTTCTTTGGAGTCAAGCTCTTCAAAGCGCTGAACCTTTAAAGTTCTGGCAAACTTATCTGCCTTTGCATACAAATCTGTTGACTTGTCGCCCTTACCCGAAATAATAAGAGGTGTTCTTGCCTCATCAATAAGGATTGAGTCAACCTCGTCGACAATTGCGTAAGCGTGGCCACGCTGTACTTTCTGCTCCTTGTAAACAACCATATTATCACGGAGGTAGTCAAATCCGAGTTCGTTGTTTGTACCGTATGTAATATCAGCTTCGTATGCCTTTTTTCTGCCCTCGTTGTCAAGTGAATGAACAATAAGACCTGTGGTAAGTCCGAGGTATCTGTAAAGTTTGCCCATCCATTCGGAGTCACGGCGTGCAAGATAATCGTTGACTGTTACGATATGTACACCCTCGCCTGTAAGACCGTTAAGGTATGCAGGAAGTGTAGCAACCAAAGTTTTACCTTCACCTGTTTTCATTTCGGCGATTCTGCCCTGATGAAGTACGATACCACCTATAATCTGTACCGGATAATGTTTCATACCAAGTACACGCCAAGCACCCTCTCGGCATACAGCAAAGGCATCCGGTAAGATGTCATCTGTAGTTTCGCCATTTGCAAGACGCTCTTTGAGAACAGCTGTCTGATTTTTGAGTTCGCTTTCGCTCATAGCCGCATACTTGTCCTCAAGTGCAAGCACCTTATCGCAAATCGGCTGAATTCGCTTTAATTCTTTTTTACTGTAATTGCCAAACAAGGCTTTGAGAATATTCATATATAAATGTCCTTTCGGTATAAATTCTTTTTACTGTACGGCAGCTGCACCGAGTGATTTTGCTGCCTGTATCATAGCTGCCTCAACAACAGGGCCCGCATAGGTAAAGCCAAAACCCGAGTCTTCCACAACGCAGGCAAATGCAAGAGGGCAATCCTCGTCCTTTGCATAACCTACCATCCAACCGTTAGGGCCTTTGTCCTCGCCGACCTCGGCAGTACCTGTCTTTGCGCATATCGTAAGTCCGCCAAACAGATCGTCGCCGTAGTAATCGGTCATTGTAAAGCGCATCATATCGTCAAGCGCTTCTGCCGTGCTGCTGCTGAAAAGTTCGTTTGTACTGTCCGAGCCGCCCAATCCGAGCACACCCAGAATTGAACCGTCCTTTATCATATACGGTTCTTTTGTTTTGCCGCCGTTTGCGATTGCTCCGCAAATAACAGCCATTTGCATTGGGTTTACTTTGTCATTGTACTGACCGACGCCCGACCAGCCGAGCTGGTTTGTGTTTGCATCGCTTACATCGTAATTTCCCTTTGCGGTTTCGTTGTCATCCACCTTAAAGCTGCTGTTTATGCCGGCTTTATTTGCGGTGGCAGTCATTTTTTCTTCGCCGAGTTCAACCGCAAGTTCCGCATAAACAATATTGCAGGAATGTGACATTGCCTCTTTAAAGTTTATGTAACCGTGCGGTTCAACACAGGTTACATCACTTCCGCCGATATCTTCCTTACCCGAACAGTACCATGTACGGTCGTAGATGTCGGGAAGATTTTCAATAGCGCAGGCAGAAGTAATTATCTTAAAAATCGAACCGGGCGCATAGGTTGAAGAAATAGTATTGTCAAGATACACACCCTCGTAGTCTTTTTCGTTTTCCTCGGTAATTTCGGGAGGCGCTTCCGGATCGTAAGCCTTTGTACTTACGGAACAGATGACCTCACCTGTTTTGTAGTTATATACAACGCAAGCACCGTCTTTGCCGTAGCCTGACAATACATCATAAGCCGCTGCGCAGGTGTCTGCATCTACCGTAAGATTAATGTCATTGCCCTTTCTTAGAGAATCGGGCATATTCAGTCCCCAAATAAGATTATATCCGATAAGCTGGGAACGGTATCTGCTCTGTAAAGCAGTAGAAATATTAGAAGAATTATCGCCTATTGTGTGCAAAAGCGAAGTTCTGACGCTTTGGTTTTCATTATAAACTCTTTTTCCGTCAACACTTTGAGCAAGAATATTGCCGTTGCGGTCATAAATTGTACCTGCCTTTGCAAGTCCATCGGTTCCTGCGATGTGGTAGTTATAGTGCTGATCTACCCAATCGCCCGAATTTGCAACGAGCTTGTAGGCAAAAAAGCCCATACCGCCGATAAAGGCTACCGTAACCGCAAATATAAGCGTACTTCTCCGTAATACTCTTTTCATTCAAACACCGTCCTTTCTCTGATTTATTCAGAGGGTACTGCAAAGCAATACCTCATTCGGTTTTGTAAGATTATTTTTTCACCGCATATGTTCTTTCGTCTGCCGCCTTGATAAATGCAATAAGTCCCCAACAGGAAAGCACACTTGAACCGCCACAGCTGATGAACGGGAATGTTACACCTGTAAGCGGAAGAATATCGGTTGCGCCAAAAACATTGAGTGAAAGCTGTATTACAAGCAAACCCGCAGCACAGCAGGCAGAAATAGAATAGAATGTACTTCTGCTTCTTGTTGTGATTGCTCTTGCATAGATAACAAGGCAAGCTACCGCAACGGCGAGAGTAATTGCAACAATTACACCCATTTCTTCGGAAACCAAGCCAAAGACGAGGTCACTCTCCGACGCTCCGACGCCCTTTAAAAAGCCATTGCCTATGCCGACGCCGAAAAGTCCGCCGCTTGCTATATATGTAAGCACATGAGTTTGCTGATAACCTAAGTCATTTGCGTATTCCCACGCATGTCCCCAAGCCTTAAAACGGTCGAGAACATAAGATTTAAAGCGCAACACAATAGACACACCGAATACAGCCGCCACAATGGCAAGAATTACTGTTTTAAAGTCGCCCGAACGCATAAATGAGATTAAAAGGAAGGTCATAAAGAATATGAGCGCTGTACCGAAGTCACCCATTAATGCAAGCAATCCTACACAAACAGCCGAGAATATAATAAACTCAAACAAATTCTTTTTTGTCTGTAATCTGTCAAGTGTGTTTGCACCTATAAATATGTATATGATTTTTACTATTTCGGACGGCTGAAGCGAAATACCGCCAATGCTGATCCAGTTAGCCGCACCGTAAGTAATTTTGCCGAATACTATACTCACGCCGAGCAGTCCTACTGCGGCAATCATAAGTCCGTATCTTAATTTTGTTGACGAAGTTCTGTCCGGGTCCTCAATAAACTTAATTATTACGCAGAACAGCGCCATTCCCACAACTGCGGCAATAAGCTGTACATAAGCCGACCGCTCTACCTGCCGCACAAGCAGCATTACACCCACGCCCGTCAAAAACAGCGCAAGGCTTTCAAGTTCAAAACTCACCCTTTTAAGTACCTTTGAAGAAACAAAGAAAAATGTCCATTCTGCCACTGCAAGGCATCCGAAAAGTACGAGCGGTGAATACTTGTTGGTACCGTCCTGCCAAAATACCGCCTCTACGCACATAAAGAAATGGAAAAGCGTGATTAAAAGCATAAGCTTCCACGACTTCATTGCAGGCTTGTTGTTGGCTTTCTTAAAAAACCAACTGTAACGGAGATTTTCGTCATAATCTTCGCCACGCAAAAACTGAAACTGCGAATTGCCCACACTGATAACATCGTCAATAAGCACTCTGGTTCTGCCCACAGCTTCTTCGCCGTTTACATATGTACCGCCTTTTGAACCCGTATCGCAGATATACCAGCCGCTGGCTCTTCTCAAAAGAACGCAATGATTTCTTGAAACGGCAGGGTCATCAACGACAATGTCGCTTGCCCTGCTTCTGCCGATTGAATTTTCCCAGAAAATAACAGGAAGTTTAAGTCCTGTAACTGTATTGTAAAGTGTAACAAGAGGCTTTTCGGGCCTTCTGCGACGACGCATTGCAGCATAGCACTGATATACAATTATAATAGCATATACGGGCATTAATATTCTTAACGCAACAATGGCTAAATCGTAAATTACCGTCATATCAAGCACAGGCATCCTCCTTGTAATCATAGCTAAAGTTATACATTTATCATAATACCGCATTTTGGTAAAAAAGTCAATAAAAATAAAGGCGGTTGACCCTCAACCGCACAATATTATTTACAAAAAGCTATTATTTGCTTATTAATACCCGTAAATAATTGTCATAATCAGCATTATTACAGGCTGATGCAAAAGATATATTATAAGA
>OHEB01000585.1_pt1 | contig 13955 bp, 8 predicted proteins | sample 1567081 | NCBI WGS metagenome assembly OHEB01 (sample SAMEA3879569, study PRJEB24766) | human gut metagenome | biome: human-associated habitat; feature: feces | place: USA | collected 1985/1987 | reverse complement strand
TGCCGCTGTGCCTGCAGTGTGCGGACCGTCCTTATATCAATAATAACTCATCATATCCATAATGAGGCATCAATCCTCCTCGATGATGTGCATCTCGAGAAAATCAAAGTCGATATCCTCCACAAAATTATCCTTCGTAAAGCGGGTCTTTCCATGCCTCTTGAAATCACTTATGTTGCTGTCAAGCCAGATGGGCTTTCCAAGGTCAAAAGCAAGGCAGGCATCCTCAAGTGCCTTAAAAATCTTGTGTGTACGTGTATCGTCACTGTCATTTTCTATTGTAATATCACGCATCAGGTGCGTGTCAGTATAAATCTTAAACCAAATACGCATATTATTCTCCCAAAAGTCTTCTCTGACGATTACACTCATACATGAGCAAAGTGGCCGATATTGCGGCATTAAGCGACTCCACAGCTCCCTCCATAGGGATGCGGATATATGTGTCCGCCATGTCAGCTATCTCATCTGATAATCCATTGCCCTCATTTCCTATCATAAAGCCACAGGCTCCGGTGTAGTCCGGTCTGTCATAAGAGCACTTACCCTTTAAATGAGCTGCGTAGAGAGAAACTCCCTTTGACTTTGCATACTCTATAGTCTCCGGAAGGTCATCTGTGATGTAAAACGGCACACGGTAGAGTGAGCCCATGGTTGAGCGCACAGTCTTTGGATTAAAAATGTCCACTGTTGTACGATTCATTATAATGCCGCTTACACCTGCGCCCTCACCGGTACGGATCATAGTGCCTAAGTTTCCCGGATCCTGTATACTCTCAAGCACAAGAAGCTCTGTCTTGTCGCCCTTAAAAAGTTCATCTATCTCATAGTGCGGCATCTTTACTATAGCAAGCACACCCTGCGGAGTCTGCGTGTCAGACATGCTCTTAAACACCGAGTCACTCACTATTTCCGTTTTATCAAGGAAACGCTTCTTCTCTTCCTTAAACCTGTCATCATTAAAAAATGACTCAGACATATATACGGCACTTACCCAGTCATATGGCGCCTCAAAGCTCATCTTTGGACCCTCAACCACGAATACGCCCTGCTTTTTCCGCTCCTTTGCCTTGCTTAAAAGAGCCTGCACATTTTTTATGCTTTTGTTTGATGCACTTGTAATCATTTTCTTCTCTTTCTATATTGATGATATGAGGGTCAAAAAGTATTTTGCCCCTCATTTATGATTAACATTCGTCTTTCTCCGAATGCATAAATGCCCCTGCACCGGCACATGCACGCAACTACCTGCATTTGATGTGCCGGATACAAGGGCATTATATTTATCGTAACTATATTAGGTACTAAACCAGAGATTTAGAGATATCGTACATGTACTCGTCTACACTCTTCTTCATAGCAAGTGCCTCGTCGATATCGAAATCTACGAAATTGCCATCCTTGTGGGCAATAACTCTGTTTGACTTGCCCTCGCAGAGTAAATCAACTGCCATAGCGCCCATGATTGTAGCGTATACACGGTCCTTGCATGAAGGGCTTCCACCTCTTTGCATATGTCCAAGGATAGTTGCTCGAGTCTCGATGCCTGTAGCAGCCTCGATTTCCTTAGCCATCTCCTGTGAATGTCCTACACCCTCAGCATTGATGATGATGTAATGCTGCTTGCCGAGCTCTCTTGCGTGAGCTACTCTCTCGATGAGTGCCTCAAGGTTGTTGTCATACTTCTCAGGAAGTAATACTTCCTCAGCGCCGTTTGCAAGACCACACCATAATGCAATATATCCTGCTCCACGTCCCATAACCTCAATGATTGAGCATCTCTCGTGTGATGTAGATGTATCACGTACCTTGTCAATAGCCTCCATAGCTGTGTTGCAGGCTGTATCAAAACCGATTGTGTAATCAGTACATGCGATATCAAGGTCGATTGTGCCTGGAAGACCGATTGTATTGATGCCAAGTGCAGCAAGCTTCTGCGCACCCTGGAAAGATCCGTCACCACCGATAACTACGATAGCATCGATACCATGCTTCTTACAGATTTCAGCGCCCTTCTGCTGTCCCTCTGCTGTAACGAACTCCTTACATCTGGCTGTCTGTAAGATTGTACCACCGCGTGAGATTGTGTCTGAAACGCTCTTTGAATCCATATCCACGATTTCTTCATTTAACAGACCTGCGTATCCTCTCTTGATTCCTTTAACCTTCTTGCCCTTTGAGAGAGCCTGACGAACAACGGCACGAATTGCTGCGTTCATTCCCGGTGCGTCACCACCACTTGTAAGTACACCTATTGTGTTAATCTCTTTTGCCATTGGTATAACCTCCATATGTTAAAAAATTATCATTTATTCTAATCCCAATCTATTGTACTTGTTTTAGCACATTTTTTCAATATTCTTTTCAACAATTTTCGCATTTTCTTTGTCTAAAAATTCCAAAAGCTGCTCCATGAGCTCATTATTTGCATTTACGGAATAATTTCTGCCAAGTTTTTTCATCTGCTTTGTATCTGCGATGTAAATTATGACCTCATCTCCTCCGTCAGATTCACGGATTGTCTCAAGAAGCCTGCTCTCATTTTTCTTATAGTCCTCCATCGTATCAAACCTGAGCCATAGCTGCTTCGGAAGCTCATCAAACGGTATGATTCTCTCGCAGATTATCTTGCCGTTCTGCTCATCCTCGACTGTCGCATGTCCGATAACAAATATTTTAGCATCGTCCTGTAAATATCTCTGGTAGCGCTCGTAATCTCTCGGAAAAATAATTACCTCAACAGTTCCTGTCAGGTCCTCTATCGTGATAAAAGCCATGGCCTGATTGTACTTGGTAAACTTAATCGTCTTTGTGGCTATCATGCCTCCGATTACCACGTGCGCATTGTCCTTTATCTTTACGGCACCGCTCTCCTCTTCAAGCACAAAATCTATCGCATTTGCTGTGATGTTTTTCTTTAGGGCAGCTGCATATTTTTCCAGAGGGTGTCCGCTTAAATAGATGCCAAGCACCTCTTTTTCATAGGCCAGGGCTTCCTCAGCGTCATATTCACCAACATTTGGATACTTAAGCTCAAATGACTGCCTATCCTCATCTGAGACCAGGTCAAACAGGCTCATCTGCCCTGCCATTGTTGACTTTTTGTCATGCTGCACCCTGTCCACAATCGATGCATACACCATTGCCATCTGCTTTCTCGTGCCGTCGAGTGAATCGCAGGCTCCCGCCTTTATCAGATTCTCAATCGCACGCTTGTTGATAAGCTCCTTCTGGCAGGTTCTCTCGATAAAATCTGAGAGTGTGCGGTATCTGCCGCCACTTTCCCGCTCCTCGATTATCTGGTCTATTACCGGCCTGCCCAGAGATTTGATGGCGTACATGCCATATCTGACATGGTCACCCTCTGCAGTAAACTCGCCCTGTCCACAGTTGATATCCGGCGGAAGCACCTTAATACCCATATCACGACAGCTGTAAAGATACTGCGCCGCCTTGGCTGAATTGTCTATAACAGAAGTCATGAGCGCTGCCATAAATTCGACCGGATAGTAATTTTTGAGCCATGCCGTCTGAACACTGATTTTCGCATACGCGGCTGCATGTGATTTGTTGAACGCATACTTAGCAAAATCAACCATCGAATCGTATATGCTGTTGGCAGCCTTTTCATCTATGCCGTTTGCCACACAGCCCTTTATACCGCGCTCCTTGTCTCCGTACACAAAGCTCTGGCGCTCTGCGTCAATGACATACTGCTTCTTCTTACTCATGGCACGGCGGATGTTGTCCGCCTGACCCATTGTATAGCCTGCGAGCTTCTGCACTATCTGCATGACCTGTTCCTGATATACTATACAGCCGTAGGTCGGCTCTAAAATACTCTCAAGCTCAGGTGTCACATAGCTTATCTCCTTTGGATTGTTCTTGCCCTTTATATAGTTGGGAATGAAATCCATAGGACCCGGACGGTATAGCGAAATACCGGCCACGATGTCCTCAAAGCTCTGTGGACTGAGTTCCTTCATGAAGCTTTGCATACCGGCAGACTCTAGCTGGAATACCCCTTCCGTCTTTCCTGTTCCGATAAAGTCAAGTGTGCCCTTATCGTTGAAATCAATATGGTCGATATCCACATCAATCCCCCTTGATGCCTTGATATTCTTCACAGAATCCTTTAGCACCGTGAGTGTACGAAGCCCCAGAAAATCCATCTTTAAAAGGCCGAGCTCCTCGAGCTGTACCATGTTGTACTCTGCGGTAGGGCTTCCGTCGTTTGCCCTTCCAAGAGGCACATAATCGCTCGCCACACCCGGATAGATTACCACACCTGCTGCATGCACGGACGTGTGGTTTGGCAGTCCCTCAAGCCTTTTTGCCATATCTATCATTTCATGCACTCTCGCATCACTGTCGTAAATGCCCTTAAACTCCGGGTTCATCTGAAGAGCCTTGTCAATCGTGATATTAAGCTCCTGAGGCACCATCTTTGCAAGCCTGTCAGTCTCTGCATATGGGAAATCCAGCGCCTTTCCGACTGATTTTATGACACCTCTTGCTGCCATCGTACCAAAGGTGACTATCTGTGTTACAGAATCGTGTCCGTACTTCTGCTGAACATACTCTATGGCGCGATATCTCTCCGCATACTCGAAATCCACATCGATATCAGGCATGGAAACTCGCTCAGGGTTAAGAAATCTTTCAAAAAGCAGATTGTATTTAACCGGATCAATATCCGTGATTCCGGTACAATAGCACACCCTGCTTCCCGCCGCTGAGCCTCGTCCCGGGCCTACCCAGCAGTCGTGCGTGCGGCACCAGTTGATATAATCCCACACGATAAGGATATACTCTATAAAGCCCATGGTCTTTATGATACCAAGCTCATAGTCCATATCTGCATGTATCTTTTTAAGCTCATCAGCACTGTACTCGCCACAGCCTATGTATTTCTCCCTAAAGCCCTTCTCGCAAAGCTCTGTAAGGAAGGCTTCGGCACTATCATAGCCCTCTGGCACCTCATACTTTGGAATCTTGTAATTGCCAAACTCAAGCGTCACATTGCATCTGTCGGCAATTTTCTGTGTATTCTCAATAGCCTCTGTGGCATATGGGAAAAGCGCTCTCATCTGCTCTTCGCTCTTTACGAAAAACTGTCCGCCATCATAGCGCATCCTGTCCTCGTCAGACACCTTCTTCCCGGTCTGGATGCACAAAAGCACATCATGTGCCTCCGCATCGGACTCGTAGGTGTAGTGCACATCATTAGTACACACTAACCCTATTTCAAGCTCCTTGCTCATCCTAAGAAGCTGCTGATTCACAAGCTTCTGGTCATCAATGCCATGGTCCTGCAGCTCAAGGAAGAAGTTGTCTTTTCCAAAGCAGTCCTGATACTTCCTTGCAATCTCCTTCGCCTCGTCATAAAAGCCTCTTACGATGTATCTGGGGATTTCTCCTGCCAGACAGGCAGACAGGCATATAAGCCCCTCGTGATATCTCTCAAGCGTCTCAAAATCCACTCTCGGCCTGTAATAATAGCCCTCTGTGAACCCTATTGACACTATCTTCATGAGATTGGCATAGCCTGTATTATTTTCAGCAAGCAGAATCAGATGATAATACCTGTCATCACCGTGGCTTGTCTCCCTGTCAAAGCGCGAATTTGGTGCCACATATACCTCGCAGCCTATGACCGGATTGATATCATTTGCCTTTGCCGTCTTGTAAAACTCCACCACACCGTACATATTGCCATGGTCTGTGATTGCGGCAGAGTTCATGCCAAGCTCCTTGACGCGCTTTACATATTCTTTTATCTTGTTTGACCCATCGAGCAGACTGTACTCGGTATGGGTGTGAAGATGACAAAATGACATTTGGATTCCTCTTTCTTTATTTTTGTATCGCCGCCCGCCCTTCATGGGTTATGCCACCCGGCGGGTACTTTGGCAGAACAATTCGTAAGAATTGCGTTAATTTTTCGGTGTCGTTTTCGGCTCAAGGTTTGTGTACATTCGCCAGCTGCACACTTTCGGCGCGGCGTACGTCTGTAACTCTGTTAGGTGTGAACAGCAGCAGCCATAGCAAGCCTGCATATCAGATACAGTACAAAAAGATGCACCGGGTAAAAGGCGTAAAAGACATATTTTAGTGAAATGCCTCTTTTTCCATTGTAATAGCGAAGCGGTATAAGCATAAAAAGTGCAAAAAACTCTATGGTACCTGAGAAAAGTCCAAGCAGTATGACTGCCACGGCAAATGCAACATCCCGGTTTGAAGAAAGCAGGTACATCATGACAATACACCCTACACCCGCCGCACCATAATCACAGCAAAGCACAAACTCTGCAATAATCATCATAACAAGCACCACTGATACCATTACTATACACCTGATCAGTGTGACAAGAAACCACTTGACTGCAGAGGATGCCTTTTCTATTTTATCGACCGACTTAAGCCAATCAAGCACTGTGATGGCAAGCAAGCCTAAAAGCAGTGTAAAAAACACATTGTTGCTCTTAAATTCGAGCACTGTATTGTTTATTGCAAGGTCAAACGGTATCTCAGAGATAAGCGCGAATATAAACATCCTCGCAGCATATTTTTCCCTGCTGTGTGTATATTTGAAGCCCTCCACAAGCAGGAAGCAGAAAACAGGAAAGGCCATGCGCCCTATAGAACGCATGACCCAGTAGATATCAATAAGCGTTTGTCCACCTATCCCGTTATTTATCATCTGAAGAATAACCGTTGCCGCAATATGGTCTATAAGCATGGTAAAAATGGCTATAAGCTTAAGCGTGCTTCCACTGATACCAGACTTTGCGATAACTTTTTCCAAAATCCTATACTCCTGCCATATTTACGGTAATCCTGTCAAGATGCCAGATATCGTCCACATATTCCTGGATTGTTCTGTCTGAAGAGAACTTTCCTACATGTGCGATATTGAGCAGTGCACTCTTTCTCCATGCGCTCTTGTTCTTGTAATAATCATTAATCTTCTGCTGTGCATTTGCATATGAGCGGAAGTCTGCGAGGATAAAGTAGCGGTCAGCCACCTGTCCCTGCTGTGGATTGAGCAGTGAGTTGTAAAGCTCCCTGAAAAGCTCATGGTCATTTGGTGAGTATGTGCCGTCTACGAGCTGGTTTACTACCTTTCTTAGCTCGGCATCGTTATTATATATATCAACAGGATTGTAGTCATGTCTGTTCTCGTGTGAGATGACCTCATCAGAGCTCATTCCAAAGATAAACATGTTGTCAGCCCCTACCTCATCGAACATCTCGACATTGGCACCATCCATAGTTCCGATAGTGAGCGCTCCATTGAGCATAAACTTCATGTTTCCTGTTCCGGATGCCTCCTTGCTCGCTGTGGAAATCTGCTCGCTGACATCTGCTGCCGCAAAAATAATCTCGGCATTGGATACCTTGTAATCCTCGATAAATACTACCTTGAGCTTGCCGCCAATAGAAGCATCGTTATTTATCACATCAGCCACACTGTTGATGAGCTTTATTGTTTTCTTTGCATTTCTGTAGCCTGCTGCTGCCTTTGCTCCAAAAATAAATGTTCTAGGATAGAAATCCATAGACGGATTTTCCTTAATCTTGTTGTACAGATACATCACATGAAGGATGTTCATGAGCTGTCTCTTGTACTCGTGAAGTCTCTTAACCTGCACATCAAAGATAGAATCCGGATTTACATCAATACCATTGTGCTCCTTGATATACTTTGCTAAACGCACCTTGTTTACTCTCTTAATCTCAGCAAACTCCTGCTGTGCAACAGGGCTGTCCGCATAAGCCTTGAGCTTTGAAAGCATTGTAAGATCTGTAATCCAGCCGGCTCCTACCTTTTTTGTTGCCCAGTCTGCAAGGAGTGGATTTGCATGTGCTAAGAATCTACGCTGTGTGATTCCGTTTGTCTTGTTATTGAACTTCTCAGGGAACATCTCATAGAAATCATGAAGCTCCTGATTCTTAAGTATCTCTGTGTGAAGCTTTGCAACACCGTTTACAGAATAGCCTGCAACGATAGCCATATTTGCCATCTTGACCTGTCCGTCATAGAGGATAGCCATCTTTCTTACCTTGTCCTCATTGCCAGGATATCTCTCATTAATCTGCATCACAAATCTTCTGTTTATCTCGTCAACAATCTGGTATACACGAGGAAGCAGTCTCTGGAATATCTCAATTGGCCACTTCTCAAGCGCCTCAGCCATGATTGTATGGTTAGTGTAGGCTACACATCTTGTAGTGATATCCCATGCATCATCCCATGACAGATGTTCCTCGTCCACAAGGATTCTCATAAGCTCTGCGACTGCAACTGTAGGGTGAGTATCGTTCATCTGGAAAACAGCTTTATTTGGGAGATCTTTTAAATCGCTGTGATGCTTTTTAAACCTTGCAAGTGCACGCTGGATGCTTGCTGATACAAAGAAATACTGCTGCTTTAAGCGAAGCTCCTTGCCCTTTACATGGTTATCGTTTGGATAGAGCACCTCAACAAGGTTTCTTGCAAGATTTTCCTGCTCCACTGCCTTGTCGTAGTCACCCTGGTCAAAGGACTCGAGCGAGAAGCCGTTTTTTGGCTCTGCATCCCATATCATGAGAGAATTGACCACATTGTTGTCATAACCGACTATAGGCATATCATAAGGCACTGCAAGCACCGACTGATAGTCCTTCTGCTCGAAATGAAGCTCTCCGTTTTCATCTGTGCTCTCCTGCACATATCCTCCAAACTTGACCTCATAGCAGTACTCCGGACGACGAAGCTCGAATGGATATCCGTCCTTGAGCCAGTTGTCAGGCACCTCAATCTGGAAGCCGTCTGAAATCTGCTGCTTGAACATACCATATCTGTATCTGATTCCACAGCCGTATGCAGGATATCCAAGTGTGGCAAGTGAATCCATGAAACACGCTGCCAGTCTTCCGAGTCCACCGTTTCCAAGTGCCGGATCAGGCTCCTGGTCCTCAATAGCATTGATATCCACACCAATCTCATTGAGAGCCTCCTTGACCTCCTTGTATGCTGAGAGGTTTATAAGGTTGTTGCCGAGAGCTCTTCCCATCAAAAACTCCATGGACATATAGTAAACAACCTTTGGATCGTCCTTGTCCATCACTCTCTGTGTGGCAATCCACTCATCCATGATGACATCCTTTACGGCCTCTGATACAGCCTGATAAAGTTCCTGCTGTGTGGCATCATCTATAGTCTTACGATATTTATTTTTTAAATTGTCTGATACAGTCTTAATAAACACCTTTTTGCTAAACGTATTATCTCTCATCATATTCCTCCTTATGGCACTAAAAGGGAGCAAATTAATGCTCCCTCTCGTGCAGAGATTATTGTTTTTCAACTGCAAGCTTAACAGCCTCACCATTAATCTTCCAATCCTTTTCATAGCCCTTAAGTTCGCCTGATTTAATTGATACGGCAAGAACCTCGGTCTTGATTTCATCACCAAACTTTTCAAATACATTTGAAAGCTTCTCATCTGCCTCGTATGTCACAGCGATGTGGTCCATAACCTCAAAGCCTGCGTCCTTACGCATTGTCTGGATCTTACTGATGATTTCTCTTACGAAACCTTCCTCGATAAGCTCAGGAGTGAGGTTGGTGTCAAGGACAACGGTTATATTGTTGTCAGACTGTGTCACATAGCCCTCCATCTGAGTCATCTCGATAAGTAAGTCCTCTTTAGATAATACAACTTCATCGCTAATGCTGTCAAGCTTGAGAGAGCCGGTGCTGTTAAGCTCCTCCATGGCCTTATGACCATCAAGCTCAGCTAAAACTGCCTTAATCTGGCCAAGGTATTTACCATACTTAGGACCCACTGTTCTAAGCTGTGGCTTGAATTTGTAGGTGGTGTAGTGTGATACATCATCAGTGAACTCAACCTCTTTTACGTTGAGCTCGTCTGCAATGATATCCACATAAAATTCATCCAGTTTTTCCGGAGCCTTTACAAACATTTTTCCGATTGGCTGACGGTTTTTGATATTTGCCTCGTTACGGCATGCACGTCCGAGTACCACAACCTTTAGTACCTCATCCATATCAGCTTCAAGCTTTTTGTCAATCAGCTTCTCATCAACTACAGGATAGTCGCACAGATGAATTGACTCCGGTGCGCTCTTGTCGATAGAGCAGACAAGATTTCTGTAGATATCCTCTGTCATGAAAGGAATCATAGGTGCTGCCGCCTTTGATATGGTGACAAGTGCTGTATAAAGTGTCATGTATGCGTTTATCTTGTCCTGCTCCATGCCCTTTGCCCAGAAACGCTCACGGCTGCGGCGTACATACCAGTTACTTAAGTCGTCTACGAACTCCTGAAGGTACTTTGCCGCCTCCGGAATCTTGTAGTTTGACAGGCACTCATCCACTCCTGCCACTGCTGAGTTGAGCTTTGAAAGAATCCACTTGTCCATTACTGCAAGCTTATCATACTCAAGGCTGTATTTTGTAGCATCAAAGTTGTCGATATTTGCATAAAGCACGAAGAATGCGTATGTGTTCCAGAGTGTTCCCATAAACTTACGCTGTCCCTCAAGCACGAGCTTTCCTGAAAACTTCTTTGGAATCCATGGAGCTGATGCTGTGTAGAAATACCATCTGATGGCATCTGCACCGTATGTCTCAAGTGCATCAAACGGATCTACCGCGTTGCCCTTTGACTTGGACATCTTCTGTCCGTTCTCATCCTGTACGTGTCCAAGCACGATTACATTCTCATAAGGGGCCTTGTTGAAAAGGAGTGTAGACTCAGCCATGAGTGAATGGAACCATCCACGTGTCTGGTCAACTGCCTCTGAGATAAACTTGGCCGGGAACTGCTTCTCAAATACTTCCTTGTTCTCGAACGGATAGTGGTGCTGTGCAAATGGCATGGCTCCTGAATCAAACCAGCAGTCAAGTACCTCAGGTACACGGTGCATATCCTTGCCACACTCAGGACACTTGATTGTCACAGCGTCGATGTATGGTCTGTGAAGCTCTACCTCTGCAGCCTTTGGATCTCCTGCTTTTTCGGCGAGCTCTGCACGGCTTCCGATACACTCTCTGTGTCCGCATTCACACTCCCAGATATTGAGTGGTGTGCCCCAGTAACGGTTACGTGAGATAGCCCAATCCTGTATATTCTCAAGCCAGTTTCCGAAACGTCCTGAACCGATAGACTCAGGAATCCAGTTTACTGTATTGTTGTTTCTGATAAGGTCATCCTTTACTGCTGTCTCCTTGATGTACCATGACTCTCTTGCATAGTAGATAAGAGGCTTGTCACATCTCCAGCAGTGTGGATACTCATGCTCAAATTTCGGAGCATCGAAGAGCTGCTTTCTGCCGCTTAAGTCCTTTAATACCTCAGGATCTGCATCCTTTACCCACATACCGGCAAACGGAGTCTCTGCTGTAAGCTCTCCCTTGTCGTTTACAAACTGTACAAATGGAAGGTCATAATTTCTTCCGACATTGGCATCATCCTCACCAAATGCAGGAGCGATATGAACAATTCCTGTACCGTCTGACATAGTAACATATGTGTCACATGTCACGAAAAAGCCCTTCTTGCCCTGCTTATCGGCAACCTGCTTAGCGCAGTCATAAAGCGGCTCATACTCCTTGTACTCAAGATCCTTTCCTTTGTATGTCTCAAGCACCTCATATGCCTTCTTGCCTGCTTTGGCGTCCTCTTTTGAAAGAAGCTGTGAGAGCACCTTGTCTGCAAGTGCCTCTGCCATATAATATGTGTAGCCATCAACAGCCTTTACCTTTACATATGTGTCATTAGGGTTCACACAGAGTGCCACGTTGCTTGGAAGTGTCCATGGAGTTGTGGTCCATGCGAGGAAATATGCATCCTCTCCTACTACCTTAAAACGTACTACTGCTGATTTTTCTTTAACTGTCTTGTAGCCCTGTGCCACCTCCTGTGCAGAAAGTGGTGTTCCACAACGAGGACAGTAAGGAACAATCTTGAAGCCCTTGTAAAGAAGTCCCTTGTTCCAGATTTCCTTGAGAGCCCACCACTCTGACTCAATGAAATTGTCGTCATATGTGACGTATGGATTGTCCATATCAGCCCAGAAACCTACTGTGTTGGAGAAATCCTCCCACATACCCTTGTATTTCCATACAGACTCTTTACACTTCTTGATGAATGGCTCAAGTCCGTAGTTCTCAATCTGATCCTTGCCGTCAAGGCCGAGAAGCTTCTCCACCTCAATCTCAACAGGAAGTCCGTGTGTATCCCAGCCTGCTTTACGTGGCACATATTTGCCCTTCATGGTCTGGAATCTTGGAATCATATCCTTTATGGTACGTGTCTCAACATGTCCGATGTGAGGCTTTCCGTTTGCTGTAGGAGGTCCATCATAGAATGTGTATGTCTCTCCTTCTTTTCTGTTTTCCATAGATTTTCTGAAGATATTGTTCTCTCTCCAGAACTGCTCTGTCTTCTTCTCGCGTTCAACGAAGTTCATATTGGTGTCAACTTTGTTGTACATGACTATCTCTCCTTATTCTATATTGTTCGTGAACATCCCAACATGCACCTCAAATTCGGCTCTTACGAGGCTTCCTTGTGGCTTACTCCACTAGAATTTTCGGTTTATGGAATATTCACAAAAAAAGGCACACATTCCTGTAATTAGGAACGCGTGCCTGATACGTCTATACCACCTATTACAATGTACTTAAGGGAAATACCCTTGCATACCCGCCCCTGTAACGTAGGGAATACGTCAGAACCTACTCTCGCAACGCTGTATGGCGATTTTAGCCTGCGGCTCAGAAGTGATTTTCAAAACGGCTCTACTCATACCGGCTCTCACCTGTCCCGGCTCTCTTTGACTTTCCTGCCATCTCTACTGTCTTCGTCACTGCCTTTTACTAACTGTGTTTAAGTATATAACTGAAAAGCCACTGTTGTCAAGATGTAATTGATTCTGTAATAATTTGATAATAATTAACTCTAATAAATGCCATCATAATCAAAATTCTGATAATCAAAATCGTCATGATCAAAAGAATCATAATCATAATCGTAATCCTCATAGGAATCGTCATCATTATAATACTCATAACCATTGTCAAAGCCCTTCATGAACTCCTTTTCTAAATCTGTGCTTACATTTGAGCCTGCCACAACCCAGAATATGATGCTGACTATAACTGAGATAACTGCTGTTGCTATACCAACTATACCAAACACCTTGTTGTTGCCCTTTATGATATGTATAATACCAAAAATGATAGCAAGCAGAGCTGTCACATAATTGATGCATGTACAAAACAGTACAATAGATGCGATTCCAAGTACCAGAGAAGCTATACCAAAGCCATTGCTGTTCTTTGGCGGCTGGTTGTATGGATTAGCTCCATACTGTGGCTGATTGTAGGCTGTCTGTCCGTATGCGGTCTGATTGTAGCCACCCTGTCCGTTTGGCTGCTGGCCATACTGCGTCTGTCCGTAAGCTGACTGATTAAATGAGCCCTGAGCATATGTGTTCTGGTTGTATGTGCCCTGGGCATTTGGATTCTGGTTGTATGTACCCTGGGCATTTGGATTCTGATTGTATGTACCCTGATTTGCATAACCATATGCACTGCCCGGATTATTGACATATCCGTCTGTGCTGCCTGTCTGGTCTGATGACTGTCCATATGCATATGCATTCCCACTTTCCTGCTGGGATACAGACTGATTATATGTGTCTGTCGGCTGACTATATGTGTCCTGCGGCTGGCTGTATGTGTCCTGCGGCTGGCTGTATGTGTCTGAGCCATTTGCTGTTCCTGAAGACTGACCGAAGACATCTGTATTGTCCGGTGTGCCTGACGACTGGTTGTCATTGTTCATATAATTGTTATCGTCCATAACTTCCTCCATATATCCTATTGTTTATGTAGCCATTGTGTTTCGTATTAGAAATATTTTATCATATATTACGAT
>OHEB01000582.1_pt1 | contig 14019 bp, 17 predicted proteins | sample 1567081 | NCBI WGS metagenome assembly OHEB01 (sample SAMEA3879569, study PRJEB24766) | human gut metagenome | biome: human-associated habitat; feature: feces | place: USA | collected 1985/1987 | reverse complement strand
GCGCAGAGATCCGCCGGAGCGGTGCTTAAGCCGTTAGGCGGGAATTGTGCGGTATTGCCCAAGGCTTTTTGCTGCTGCTGATTTGCGCAGTGTGCAAAAGAGGGCTGTTGTGCGATGAAGTACAGCAGCCCTTTTCGTTTTACTACTTGCGATGCCGTACTCCGGGGGTGTAAAATAATAGGCATAAGTAAGCCGCTGTGGCGGCAGGGCATATAGCGACAGAGGATGTAGGGTATGAAACGAATTTTGATCATTGATGGGCAGGGCGGCGGCATGGGCGCACAGCTTGCAAAGCTGCTGCTGCCTAAGCTGCCCACAGATTGCGAGCTGCTGGCGGTGGGCACGAATGTGCTGGCAACCAGCGCCATGCTGAAGGCGGGCGCGGTGCGCGGCGCCACCGGGGAAAATGCGGTGGTATATAACGCCGCCAGAGCCGATGTTATCCTAGGACCCATCGGCATCTTGATGGCCAACGGCATCATGGGCGAGGTTTCGCCAAAAATGTCGGTGGCGATTTCCGGCAGTGAGGCAGCCAAGGTTTTGATTCCGGCGTCCGGCTGCGGGATCTTTGTGGCGGGCACGCAGGACTGCCGCCTTGACGAGTATCTGCAAAATGCCGTAGCTCTTACGCTGCGTGCGCTGGACGCATGACGCCGCTGGCAACAGCCGCCGTCCCGATCCTGCAGGCTGCACAGTTGGCCGCAGAGAACGGCCCTGCGCTGCTGGCTATTGACGGGCGCTGCGGCAGCGGAAAGTCTACACTGGCACAGTTTCTGGCGGGGCAGTTGGGCTGCCGGGTGGTGCATACCGATGATTTCTATCTGCCTATTGCCGCGCGGTGCGCGAACTGGAAGGAGAAGCCCGGTGCGAATATGGATTTCACCCGGCTGCGAAATGAGATTCTGCAGCCGCTTTTGCGCGGAGAAACGGCGCACTATACGGCATACAGCTGCGCGGCGGGGGCCTTCCTGCCGGCTGAATCGTTTGCTGCCGCGCCGCTGACGATTCTGGAGGGCAGCTACAGCCTGCATCCGGCGCTGCAGACCGAATTTGTGGTGCGCGTGTTTGTTACCTGCCCGCCTGATGTGCAGGCAGCGCGCTTGCAGGCGAGAGAGGGAACACGCTACGCAAATTTTGTGCAGCGGTGGATCCCGCTGGAGGAAGGGTATTTTGCTGCCCATGATCCAGCCGCGCGCTGCGATTTTGTACTGGACACGGCGGAGATTTTTGTGTAATATAGTAAGCGGACCTATGGCATGACTGCGTGATTCCCGCTATGGCGGGCTTGAATGATGCAGTAATGCCCTTATGAAAAAGCCAGGAAGGCAGTGCCCAGAAGGGTGCGCGGTTCAAACTTTTTGATAAGGGTGATATGTTGTGAAAAACCAGAATACCAAAAGATTGGCTTATGCAGCGCTTTTCTTGGCGCTATGCCTTGTGCTGCCCATGCTGACGGGTCAGATTCCGCAAATCGGCAGTATGCTGCTGCCGATGCACATTCCGGTGCTTTTGTGCGGCCTTGTCTGCGGTTGGCAATACGGTGCAGTGGTGGGCTTTGTTGCGCCGCTGCTGCGGTCGGTTCTGTTCGGGATGCCCCCGATGTACCCGGTGGCGATTGCGATGGCGTTTGAGCTGCTCACCTACGGCTTGGTTATCGGGCTGGTATACCGCCGCTTGGCCCAAAAGGGATTGGCAGGCGTGTATGCGGCGCTGGTTACCGCCATGGTAGCAGGGCGGCTTGTCTGGGGTGTGGCTGAGGTCGTGCTGCTGGGTTTGGGCGGCAAGGCGTTTACCGCACAGGCGTTCTTGGCGGGCGCACTGCTCAATGCCGTGCCGGGCATTATCGTGCAGTTGGTTCTGATCCCCGCTGTGATGGCGGCTCTGCAGAAGGCAGGGGCCGTCAAAGAATACGCCGAATAAGGAAGTTTGCTGAGAGGCTGCGCAGGAAGCGCAGCCTTTTTGCTTTGTGCAGTTGTATTGCAGTTCATTTTAGTCATACAGCAACAGGAATCGCCGGCCCCGTATTTGCGCAATCGAAAACAACAAAAAGCTTGCAAGTACAGGCATTTTTGCCTTTTCTTGCAAGCTTTTTGCTGTTGTAACGGTGAAAGCGGCCGACAGCCGCTGTCTGCTGCTAGAGGAGCTCTGCCATACTGATCTGATCGACCAGCCAGCTTTCCTGCTTTGCCTCGTGGATCATATCGCCCGGCTGGCTGTGGCCGACCAAAAAGGGTGAGAAGGGATCGTGCATACGCATATTCTGCGCTACAGCCACACGGCTGGCGTTGGCGTAGCAGTAAAGGCAGCCGTGACCGCAGGTGTTGTAGGCGCCGATGTCCGCCGTAAGACAGCAGGCACACTCCCTGCGGGCAGGCTTTTGCGTGGGCAGCCGCAGGGGACGGTGCAGCGCGGCCTCAAAGGTTTTTTGCGTCATGCAGCCGCTGCAATCGGCACCATAGCGGGCAAGCGCGGTGCCCTCGGCGCAGGGGCGTATCGTCATACCGTATTTTCTGCCGATCTCAATAAAAGCCTTTCCCAGCGTTTCGCGCTCCGTGTGAGGGACGCTTTTTACTTGCGGAAAATTCCGCCGAACCTTCTCGTAAAGGTCGATAAAGCTGATCACACAGGTTCTGGTATAGCCGGAAAGCACAGCTGCCATCTGCTCAAATTCGGCGATATGTCGCGCAGAGGTGTAGGTATCGGAAAGGAAAATGGGGTCATACCGCCATGCGATACAGTCAGGGCCGACAATTTTTGACAGCGCGATAAAGTCCTGCAGGACCTGCGTCTTCGGCGGTACATGCGGCTCTATCTCCGGCCCGTAGGGGGTGATCGTGACAAACCAGTACTGCCCATAAGGACGAAGCAGCTCAATGCGTGGAAGCATCGGGGCAGGATTTTTGGTGCAAAAGCCGATCAGGTCCACCACATCTGGGTTGATGGCATACCGTGTAACGGACTGCGGATCATAAGGGTTGCGCACCAGCACAAACCCTGCACGCAGACGATTCGCAAACCACGCGCTGTAAAAGCCGGGTATATCGGTGCGGAAGCCTGTTTGCAAAATCATAAACGCCCTCCTGCGGTACAGCATCGCAGCTTACTAATTCTATACAAATTATAATACTATGCTGCAGTACATTGCAAGGAGGCTGGATGAGCGATGCTGCAAACTTCTTCTTTTTAGCCGGTTCATCTCTTAGGACTCAATGCCTTTCTTCCGGGCGTACTGGGACGGTGTCTCTCCCGTGGTGCGCTTGAACAGACGGGTAAAGTAGGGGACATCCGGGATACCTACCTCCTGTGCGGCCTGCGTGATCGCGTAATGATGATACCGGAGCAGGTTCGCCGCAAACTGGCACAGGGCGTTGGCCCCTCCTTTGGTCTGGTGCTGATGGTGGCTCTGGGCTACAATGAGCAGTTGGGTGCTACCCAGCTCTTCGAGGTCGCACTGAAGATGCGTTATCCCGCACTTTTTGCGGTGCGCCGAAAACAAGAGCCCCCTGTGTGTTGAAAAGCGCAGCGGGAACATGGTACAATTATCCAAACCAAAACACGGTGCAATGGAGGGACAACATATGACGATTTTGATCGATGCAGACGGCTGCCCGGTGGTCGATCTGACCCTGCGGATCGCAGGGAAAAGCGGTGTGCCGGTTGTGATTCTGTGCGATACATCCCATCGTATCGAGCGGGAAGGGGCACAGACGCTGGTATTTGACAAAGGCGCTGACAGTGTGGATTTTGCACTCGTCAACCGGGTGAAGCCCGGGGACTTGGTCGTGACGCAGGATTACGGTCTGGCAAGTATGTGCTTGGCAAAATGCGCGCGGGTGCTGAACCAGAACGGTTTGGAATATACGGCGGATACTATAGATGCACTGATGCTGCAGCGGCATGAAAACAAAAAGCTCCTACGCGCCGGCAAGCACTCAAAGGGGGCTGCAAAACGCACAAAAGAGCAGGATATCCGGTTTTGCGATGCGCTGGAACGGATTTTAAGCGGCACATAAGGATACAAATCAAAGCGTACAAATGGTGGGAAAACACGAGCAGCATATCCTTGCCCTGCAGAGAGAATGGATTCCGGTATTCTTCCGCTGAAAGCAAAATAACAGGGCTAATTTTCCGGAATTTCCCTTGTGATTTGGTGGTGCGATAAACTATAATAAGCATAAGGCAAGCAAATAAGATGCCGGTAACAGATACTGCGCAGGCAAGTGAAGGGAAGAAATGCAATGAAGATGCTTTTCAAGCAACGGATGTTCTCCTGGTTTGACAGCTATGATATTTACGATGAATATGGGAATACCCTGTTTGTGGTCAAGGGTCAGCTTTCCTGGGGGCATTGCCTGAGAATCTTTGATGCGGCGGGCTGCCCGGTTGGCTGCGTCAAAGAAAAGATATTTACATGGCTGCCCAAATTTGAGCTTTACACAGGTGAGGATGATTATGTGGGGTGCCTGAGCCGAGAGCTGACGCTTTTCCGGCCCAGCTACCATATCGACTGCAGTGGCTGGCGCATTGAAGGCAGCTTTTGGGAATGGGACTATGACATCCTTGCCCCCAGCGGGCATACCGTGGCGCATATCGCCAAGGAGCTTTGGAATTGGACCGATACATACACCATTGAGGTTGCCGACCCAAGCGATGCCCTCTGCGCGCTGATGGTCGTGCTTGCGATCGATGCAGAGAAATGCTCGCGGAATAACCAGACCTGACAGGCTGCACACAAAAAATACTCCCTTATTCTGCTGCGCGCGCAGCAGGGTAGGGGAGTTTTCTGGTTCGTGAAGCAGCACGCCGGTGTATAAAAGACCGTACAGAAAAAGCAGCAGCCCACTGTGGGCTGCTGCTTTGCGGTAAAAGGCGGGCGGTCAGCCCATGACGACCTTGACCTCTACGGTCGAGCCGGCGGGAACAGGGGAGAGGATGTTGCCGCTTACGGGCTTGCCGTCCACGGTCATGGTTTTGACTCCCTTTTCCAGATGGTCAGGGTTCTCCACAACGATTTCATAGGTTGCCCCGCGCCAGACACGGCGCAGGGTGAAGCCGTCCATCGTGTGGGGGATGCAGGGGTCGATCTTCAACCCGGCCAGTGTGGGCTGGATGCCCAAGATATACTGGCTCACATCCACAAAGGTCCATGCGGCCGTGCCGGTCAGCCAGCTGTTTTTCGCCTCGCCGAAGGTCGCGGCATCGCGGCCAGCCACCATCGGAGAACAGTTTGTCAAAACGATTTCGTAAATATTAATATAGCTTTACGATTTTCCAGTACGGAAATCTCCTAAAACCTCGTGCCTACATACATCTTTGATAATTCTTTCAAGCGGCTTTTTTGCTGTTTGGGATGCACCACAACACAGCGGAAACTCTGCTTACATTCACTACTGCATTTTCTGCAAAGTCCGTTGTAGGTAATGCGATTTCTTTCATTCAGAAACAACGACCACTCTTGTTTCCGCTGCTTGCTCATTCTCGGCATAGCAAGCAATCCTCCTTTCCTGCCGAAAATAGAAAAACCACAGAGAAGATACATTAAGCCTTATTTGTGTCATTTCTCGGGGCGAAAATCGGGGTAAATATCCCTTTCTAAGCCTTTCAAAATAGCACATAAGGTATTTGTACTAACCTGTGGTTATGTATTGAATTATGGGTTTTGGGTAACAAAAAACACCGTATTTCTACGGTGCGTTCTGTCAGATATATTCTGTTTTATGATAGCAGAAAACTGGAATTCACAGTTCTTCCATCCTTCCCATCTTCAGCGCCATAACAAGAGTTCCGGCTGCCATCACAAAGACACCAATTTCAATCACATAGATGGGAAGAAGCGCCGGACCTGCCACGGCAAAGAAGTCCACGATAAAATGAATCCCATATGCAAGAACCGCTGTAAAAGCCGCTGTCCTGCATTTGCCTGCCTTTACCGCCCGGTAGATCAGCAGTGACAACCCGATATGCAGAATGATGGCACTGATTCTTTCGATTCCGCTTACAAAAAAGAGTGGTGCCGGTGTTGTCCATAGGGCCGACAGCTGTGACACGGTCTGGTTTGCAGACTCAGCAGGAAGTGCCGCCAGCGTATTCTGCATGGCTCCGCTGTTGATCATCAGCATGGACACAAGATTGCTGATTCCGGAGAGCCCTCCGAGCAGAATGGCCTCCACACCGCCATGCCCGATTCCATACATCAGTGCATTTGGAAAATCCAGCCATTTCTTCATCCAGAACTTCATGGCAATCAGTCTTCCGGTCTCTTCAAAAACCGCTGCAGCCAAAGCCGCGTACACATAGTAAAGCCATGGCCTGCTCTGTGCGTTCAGTCCGCAGAACTTAATGACAAGAACATGCAGCTGCTGCTCCAACAGCATGGCGAACAGCAGAAAGGTTCCTGCTCCGATAAAGAACGAGGAAATCCTTGCCTTAAGCTTCACCCTTCCTGCAATGAACAAAGCAATCGGTACCCCCATCGAGAGGACAACGGAGCAGATAACTCCCGCTATCGCCAGACCTGATATTGTGTTCAATTCCATCTTTATATCTCCCTGATTCTCAAAAAATTCCTTTATTGTATTTGAACTGTCCATACAATATAAAGCCTAATCCGACAATAACTGCTGGAAGAATGATATAATCTATAATTATTTCACTCCAAAACGAAACAATAAAACCTAATACAAGAGATATTCCTATAATCAGTGTTCCTGTTCCAACAACTTTTCCATACTTTGGTATATCTTCTTCTTTTACTCTTCGCCTATTGTAAGAATGAATTGTGCTGATATTGCCTTTGATATTTACAATTCCCACAACAGATATGAACACTCCCAAAATCAACATTATAATATTTTCCATAATGACCTCCTAAAAATAGAATAGTTCCTCAAATTTTTTGTCCAATGCAATACAAAGAATTAGAGCCAATTTTGCAGTTGGATTAAACTGTCCTGTTTCAATAGAACTAATCGTGTTTCTTGATACACCCACCATTTCTGCAAGTTGAGCTTGAGAAAGATTTTCTTCTGTGCGAACTTCCTTTAAGTGATTTTTCAGTTGTAATTGTTCTTTCATATTCTCACCTCTAAAAGGTGGCTAACAAATCCAACAAATGCCAAAATGGAAATCACAAAAAACAGAACAGTCAAGACCAAATCGCTCTTTCGCTTCATTTTGATAAAACGAACTAACCATTGTGTTGCAATAATGCTGAAGTATATAACCCACGGACTGTAAATCATAGTATGAGCAAGCACAGAAGATAACAGCGAAAGCAAACAACACACTAAAGCACCAACTCTGCTTGCGTGACTTCCGGCTTGATATACCACTTCCATTTCAGCCAAGTCCTTATTGCGATGTTCTTTTCTGCTTGCATTTAAGATTCCGTCCTTTTTCATCAAAACGCCTCCATACCAAGTTTTCTTTGCATATTTTAATTATACACATACCAAGTTTTCTTGTCAATAGAGTTCATAAAAAAAGTTACAACCGATATAAGAGATAACTTTTCTACCACTTCGATTATACTCACGACTTAATGACTTCTTGAATACTTGCCGAAAAAGAAAAACTGCCATCGGTTTGACAGCAGTTCTTCTTCGGTTGGTATCAGTTAGGAATACACAATATCATTCAATACAATCTCATCGGCACAGGCTCGAATGTTATTCATCAATCCTATCCATCTCATCATATCCGTTGCTTTCAGTTCTTCCGTTACACCCTGCTTCTTTGCCATTTCCTTTATCAGATATTCCGCCATACAGTAAACGATTTCGGCGCATCCCCACGATCAAGGATGTCATGTACTCTCTGACCTGTGATGCCGACATCATGACCAAGATTACCGAGGATACGCAGGACTACACCAACAGCAAGAGCGCTAAAATTACACTTACGGAGGTGCAGTGCGCTTGCGCTGCACCTCTTTTGGTGTTTATGCGAAAAAAGAAAACGACAGAAAGAGCGGAGGAATACACGATGTCATTTCCGGAAAATTTCGTCTGGGGCGCGGCAACCGCAGCCTATCAGATCGAGGGCGCAGTGCAGGAGGATGGCAGGGGACTGTCCATCTGGGATACCTTCAGCCATACGCCGGGCAAAACGAAGAACGGTGATACAGGGGACATCGCCTGCGACAGCTATCACCGCTGGGCAGAGGATATTGCACTGCTGAAAGAGATGCACCTGAAGGCGTACCGGTTCTCGATTGCCTGGCCGCGCATCTTCCCGCAGGGCACGGGACCAGTCAATCCAGCAGGTCTTGCCTGGTATGACCGGCTGGTCGATGCGCTGCTTGCGGCAGGGATCGAGCCTTATGTCACGCTCTACCACTGGGATCTGCCGCAGGCCCTGCAGGACAAGGGCGGCTGGCTGAATGCCGATACGGCAAAAGCCTTTGCCGGGTATGCCGCCGCGGTCGCCGCACACTTTAAGGGGCGGGTGCGGTACTATTTTACCCTCAATGAGCCGCAGTGCAGCGTGGGGTTGGGCTACAGCAGCGGCGTACACGCACCCGGCTTCCGTCTGGATGACGGCTCGGTGTTTACAGCGTGGCACAACACGATCTACGCCCACTGCCTTGCGGCTGATGCGATCCGCAGGGCTGACCCCGATGCCCGGGTCGGCATGGCCCCGACAGGGCGCATCTGCACCCCGGCAACAGACGACCCTGCCGATATTGCGGCGGCCCGCGAGGCAACCTTTGCGCTGGCGGACGGAGACTGGACCTTCACCTATGCCCCGGCACTTGATCCGCTGTGCGGGCGCGGCTGGCCTGTGATCGCGGGCGGTCAGGCCCAGCGTGTGGTGGATGCCATCCCGCAGGAGCAGCTGGACGCTCTGCCGCTGGGCAGGCTGGATTTCATCGGGATGAACATCTACAACTCCGTCATGGTGCGCGCCGGGGCAAACGGCAAGCCGGAATTCTGCCCCCGGGCCGCAGGACATCCGCGCACAGCCATCGGCTGGCCCATCACCCCGGAGTCGATGGAGTGGGGGACACGCTTTATCTGGGAGCGGTACGGTCTGCCCATCTATATTACCGAGAACGGCATTTCCTGCACCGACAGCATCCATCTGGACGGCATGGTGCATGACCCTGCACGCATCGACTTCATCCACCGCTATCTTCTGGCGCTGCGCCGCGCGATCGACAGCGGCGTGGATGTGCGCGGCTATTTCCACTGGTCGCTGCTGGATAATTTTGAATGGAGCGAGGGCTATAACGAGCGCTTTGGTCTGTTTTATCTCGATTACGCAACCGGTAAACGCACCCCCAAGGACAGCGCTGCCTGGTACGCCAAGGTGGCCGAAACGAACGGAAAAAATCTGTGAAAAGGCACGGTATGGCCCCTCGCTATGTGTTTGTTTCCTCTAACAGCTCCAGCGCTATATCTCGGCTTCTGATTCGCATCAGGCCATCGTCCTCTTTATCGCGCGATAAAAGGTTGGCGCTGCCGTTTGTAGTACATGGATTCCAGCACGCGGATGTGTGCATAAATAATATTCACCTTTTTATTATAGGCAATACCGCATAATTCTAAGTGCCGATACGGCGAGCGAGGTGCGGCAGCTGCTAAGCCAAAAGCGCAGATAATACTGGATGTCTTATCGAGCATTTTGGCAACGCAGATGCCGTGCCGCAGCCGCCGGAGCGGTGCTTAAGCCGTCAGGCGGGAATTGTGCGGTGTTGCCTATACTTCTTTGGGGTAAAATCCCTTTACACCTTCAGCATTCTGTATCCAATGCCGATATGCGTCTGGATATACTGCGGCGAATTCGGCTCGGATTCCAGCTTTTTGCGCAGTGTAGCCATAAAAACGCGAAGTGAAGCCACATCATTGTCCCAGGAACTGCCCCAGACTTCGTGGGTGATATAAGTATGGGTCAGCACTTTGCCGCAATTCTTGGCCATAACGCAGAGCAGCTTGTATTCGATGGGGGTCAGGTGAAGTTCCTGCCCTTTCAATGTGGCACAGCCAGCCGCAAAATCAATTTGCAGATCACCGTTGGTAAAAACCGAACAACCGGCGGCGTTTTGCAGCATTGAGATGCGGCGGAACGTTACCCGCAGCCGCGCCAGCAGCTCTTCTACCGAGAACGGCTTCGTCAGGTAGTCGTCGGCGCCGCTGTCCAAGGCTTCGATTTTATCGCTGTCCTCGCTGCGGGCACTGATAACGATGATGGGCATCGCAGACCAACTGCGAATACGGCGAATCACCTCGATACCGTCCAGATCGGGCAGACCAAGATCCAACAGCATCACATCCGGTGCATGGATCGTTGCCTGTTGGAATGCTTCGGACGCAGTAGCCGCCGCAATGTACTTGTAATCCTGCGTTTTCAGTGTTGTAGTAATCAGGTTGCGGATGGGCGCATCGTCCTCCACAACCAGAATCAAGGGTTTATTCATGCAAAGAAACCTCCCCAAGGGGCAGTGTAAAAGTAAAGATGCAGCCGTGCGGCTTATTGTCGGACAGTGTAATGGTGCCGCCGTGGGCTGCGATGATCGTGCGGCATAAGGCCAGTCCCAGCCCAAGGCTGCGGCGGCTGTCCGAAATGCGTTTTTCCCCGGTGGAGAACATTTCAAAGACCTTTTCTTTTGCTTCGTCGGGAATACCGGGGCCGTCATCGCTTACCCGAATTACGGCGCTTTCCCCCTGCGCCGCAGCGGAAAGGACAATGTGCGACCCGGCAGGCGTGTATTTGATGGCATTATCCACCAGATTGATCAGGACCTGCACAACCAGCTTGGCATCCATGTGCGCCAGCAGCAGATCATCGTCCATCTGTACAGTAATCGTGTGCTGCCCGCTGTGCCGGTTGGTATGGCGCAGGGCTTCTTCAAACACTTCACTTACTAACTCTGTAGAGATGGACAGATTCATCCGCCCATCCTCAATGCGGGAGATGGAAAGAATGTTCTCCACCAGATTGATGAGCCACATAGAGTCGTCGTAGATGTCCAGAAACGTTTGCTTGCGGGTGGGGTCGTCCATCTTCTCATAGTTGCTGATGAGGTTGGAGGCATTGCCGGAAATGGATGTCAGCGGGGTACGCAGGTCGTGGGAAATCGTGCGCAGCAAATCGGCGCGCAGCTGTTCATTCTTGGCGCGGACGGCAGCGCGCTCTTTCTCTTCGGCATTGCGGATATTCTGAATCGCCAATGTGACCGTAATGATGGAAACGATCAGCATAATGGCAAAGGTGACAGGGTAGCCGCGCTCGTATGCGTGCAGCGTCAGGCGGGGCTCTGTAAAACAAAAATTGAAAAGAAGCACGCTGGAAAACGAGCTTAAAAAGCCGTAGAAATAGCTTTTGGTAAAAAGCGAGGTCAGTAATGTCCCCAGAATATACACAGATATGATATTTCTGGTAAAAGAGAAATACCAGAAAATATTGCCAATGCTGGTTGCTGCGGCCAGAATCAACACGGTAATCAAAAGATCCTTTGCCTGTCGGACGGCCTGCGCTTTCACTGTATCGGGAGATGGCTTTTTAATGTTCACGGCAAATCCTCCCTTCTGAAGGGTATCATATCATATTTTGGGCTGTATTACCAGCGGCGAAAGCCTTCCTGCCGCTCAAATTGTGCGCGGCGAACGCTGCGCCAGAACGCATCACACCGGGCACCGATAAAAACAAGAAAAAGCCCGGCAGCCAGAAACAGCAAAATCAGCAGTGCCGTTCTCAAATGAACCACTTCCCTTGCAAACGATCAGATATGAAAGCACCGGCTCAGGGCCTTGCCCTCGCCCAGCACCAGCAATGTGCCGTCACCGGGCAGAACCGTGTCCGAGTCAATGTTGACGTCGGCAATCCCGTTGCGTTTGATGCCCAGAATATTGATGCTGTATTTCTTGCGGATATTGATGTCGCCAACGGTCTTTCCGATCCACGCGGACGGCACAGATACTTCCAGAATGGCGTGGTCGTGGTCCAGCTCGATATAATCCAGCACATGGTCGGACCCGTAGCGGATGGCCGCCCACTTGGCCAGCTGCTTTTCCGGGTAAAGCACCTCATCCGCACCGTTGCGCAGCAGAAATTTAGCCTGCACATCCCGTTCCGCACGGGAGACGACCATTTTTGCGCCCAGCTCCTTCAGCAGGGAAGTGGTTTCGAGTGAGCTCTGAAAATTTCCGCTGATCGCCACAATACAGACATCAAAATTGCGGACGCCCAACGCCTCCAAGAATTCCGCGTTGGTGCTGTCGCCGATTTGGGCGTTGGTCACAATGCTCAGAACGGCGTTGACGCGGTCCTCGTTTTCGTCCACCGCCATGACCTCATGGCCGAGCTTGTTCAGCTCCTCTGCGATGTGGCGGCCAAATCGACCCAACCCGATCAGTAAAATAGATTTCATGGTATGTACCTTTCCTTATCCTACGGTGATGCGTTCCTGCGGAAGCCGTGCCGCGCTGCTTTTGCTGCCGGAGAGCGCTGCATAGATCATAGTCAGTCCGCCGACGCGCCCAATGAACATCAAAAAAATTAAAATCCCCTGTGAGACGATTCCAAGATGCGGTGTCAACCCCAGAGACAGCCCTACGGTAGCAATGGCCGAGGTCGTTTCAAACAGACATTCGGACAGCGGCAGTGTCTCCACTGTGCTGATGACAAACGCTCCCGTCAGCGAAAGGACGAGATACAGTGTAAAAATAGCTGCGGCATCATAGACCGCTTTTTCTTCCATCCGCCGCCCGAACATTTCGGGGCTTTTCTGCCTGCGGAATACAGCAAACGCATTGGCGACAAGCACTGCCGCCGTTGTTGTCTTGATGCCGCCCGCCGTAGAACCCGGTGAACCGCCGATGAACATCAGCAGAATGGTAAGGCCGCGCCCGCTGCTGGACAGTGACGTATAGTCTGCCGTATTGAATCCCGCTGTCCGGGGCGTTATGGACTGAAACAGCGAGAGCAGCAGCCGCTCCCGCAGTGTGCCGCCTTTGAATTCAAAGCAGAAAAAGTATAGCGTTGGCAGCAAAATTAAGAGCGCTGTTGCCGTCAGAATAACTTTGCTCTGCAGCCGATAGCGATGAAAGCAAAGCCGATTGGTCCGCACGTCATCCCATGTCAGAAAGCCAATGCCGCCTATAACGATCAGGGCGGAAATCGTCAGGCTGATAACCGGGTCTGCGCGATATGCGGTCAGCGAGACAAAAGGCATGTCGGGGGTACCCATTAAATCAAAGCCCGCATTGCAGAAAGCGGAAACGGAATGAAAAATGGCTTTCCATATCCCGGAAACGCCGAAATCCCGGCAGAAAACCGGGAGCATACAAAGCGCACCGATTCCTTCCATCATCAAAGAGGCACGGATCACAAAGCCTGTCAGCCGCACAATGCCGCCCACTTTGGGGGCAGACATGGCCTCCTGCATCCGCCCGCGCTGGGACAGGGAAATGCGCCGACCTGATAAAAGCGAGAAAGACGCGCCGACTGTGATCACACCCAGACCGCCGATCTGGATCAGCACCATGAGAACAGCCTGACCAAAGGCTGACCAGTGAGAAGCCGTATCCCGTACAACCAGCCCTGTGACACAGACGGCGGAGGTTGCTGTGAATAGTGCTTCATGGAAAGGGGTGACGGTATGCGCCTGCGCAGAAATCGGCAGCATCAAAAGCACTGCCCCGATAAGGATAACCATTGCAAACAGCAGAATCATGGACTGAAAGTAATTGAGCTTACAGGCTAAACGCCGATGAGATGGCAACGAAATCACACTCCAGCAGAATTTTCGTACAATACAGTATAGCGCCGCCCGTTTAAAGATGGTATTAAGCTTTTCTGCGGGGGTATTAAGATTGCGTTAAGATGGCAGCGCTTGTCGGGTATATGCTTCATGTTGACAATTTGTGCTTTTTAAAGGCTGCAGAAATTACCGACAAAGAAGGGGACTGCTGCATGTCCCCCACAAAAAAGAAAGACCGAAGGTAAGCCATAAAGGGTTTACAACTTAGGGCAACACCGCACAATTCCCGCCTTACGGCTTAAGCACCGCTTCGGCGG